>Ga0209712_10000233_pt1 | contig 50753 bp, 47 predicted proteins | sample ArcOceMetagenome_FD_187443 | JGI IMG/M metagenome (GOLD analysis project Ga0209712, IMG submission 187443) | Marine eukaryotic phytoplankton communities from Arctic Ocean - Arctic Ocean - Greenland ARC118M Metagenome (SPAdes) (version 2) | ecosystem: Environmental > Aquatic > Marine > Oceanic...
ATTATTCATCATTATTTTCTTTTCCAGAAGCGATAAAATGCGGATTCAATAAATTTTCCTTGTTATATAAAAGTGGTTCCTTCGTTTCAGCATGCAAAACTCTTCCACCAGCTTCCTCCAAAATAATCTGCGCAGCACCCGTATCCCATTCCATCGTAGGAGCGAGTCGAGGATAAAGATGCGCCTTCCCTTTTGCTAAAATTAAAAATTTCAGGGAACTACCTTGAGCAACCAATTCAGGTTCGTCCAATTCGGCAACAAAATTTTGAGTCGCTTTATTTAGATGAGATCGGGAGCAAACGACGCTCAAATTTTTATCCTTTTTAGAAAAACGCGAAGCCTGCAATTGTGTTGTTAAATTTTCTTTTACCAAAAAAGCACCTTCCTCTTTTACGGCAAAATACATCTCCTCCAATACCGGTGCATAAACGACACCAAGCACCGGATGTTGACTTTCAATCAATGCAATGTTGACTGTAAACTCTCCATTTCGTTTGATGAATTCCTTGGTTCCATCCAACGGATCAACTAACCAATAATGAGTATATTTTTTTCTTTCCTCAAAATCAATAGATTTATTCTCCTCAGAAATAATTGGGTATTTGACCGCTAAATTTTCTAAGTGGTGACAAATGATTTCATTCGCTGCTTGATCCGCAATAGTGAGAGGAGATTCGTCCGCTTTATGTTGGACTTGAAAATTATCTGAATTATCATAAATTTTCATTATCGCATCTCCAGCTTTTTTAGCTATTTTTGTCACTTCTTTGGCTAGATTTATGTCATACATTGGCTGATGAATTTATTTAATGTGATTTTTATTTCTCCAAAAAAATAAAAAAAAATAAAATGAAAAAAGTTCTTGTTTCAGGAGGTTGTGGATATATTGGAAGCCACACGATTGTTGATTTAATTGATAATGGATTTGATGTAATATCGCTGGATAATCATATCAATTCCGACCCAAAGGTACTCAAGCGAATTGAAAAGATAACTGGGAAAAAAGTAAAAAATTATAAGATTGATCTTTGCAATGAAAAAAAATTGCAAAAGGTATTTAAGGAAAATAAAGACATCGTTGGAATCATTCACTTCGCTGCACTCAAAAGTGTGGGGGAGTCTGTGGAAAAACCACTTTGGTATTTTAAAAATAACTTGAATAGTACACTTAATTTGTTGGAAGCAGCGAAGACTTATAAAGTGAAGAATTTTATTTTTTCATCATCCTGTACCGTTTATGGAAATGCAGAAAAATTACCGGTGACGGAAGAAACTCCTTTATTGAAAGCAGAAAGTCCGTACGGTTTGACTAAGCAAATGGGTGAGGAAATTATCGAATCTTTTGCGAAAGCTAATCCTAAATATAACTCTATTTTGTTGCGATATTTTAATCCAGGAGGAGCTCATGATAGTAAGTTGATGGGAGAAGCCCCAAATGTTGCTTTGAATTTAGTACCCGTAATTACCGAGCAAGCGATTGGGAAAAGAAAATCAATTACGGTTTTTGGAGATGATTATGATACTCGAGATGGAAGTTGCGTGCGTGATTATATTCACGTGATGGACTTGGCAAATGCGCATACCAAAGCGATGCAACACTTGGTCAAGAAGAAGAATAAAACTAATTGTGAAGCTTACAATTTAGGCATAGGAGAAGGGGCGACGGTATTGGAAGTGATTCAAGCTTTCGAAAAAGTTTCAGGCAAAAAATTAAATTATAAAATCGGACCAAGACGAGAAGGAGATGTGATTGCGATTTATTCAAATTATAAAAAGGCGAAAAATCAATTGAAGTGGAAGCCGAAAAGAAATATCGAAGATATTATGCTATCGGCTTGGGAGTGGGAAAAAGTGAGGTCTAAGAAGTAATTTTCACGTAGCCTGATTTTCCAAATCAGGGATGCTAGAGAAAAACTGGATTAGAGGGGAAACTGGATTTAGAAAATCCAGCTACTTGTTGAAGAACGCTTTGTTAGGACTTGAAGTTCTAGCAAAGCGTTTTTTAAATAGAGGCTAAAAAAACTAACTTGAAGTGAAATACTCGTATAATATTTATATTAAATACGCATGTTTTGATTTTTTACAAAAAGTACAACTAATTAATTATCAGATGAATAAACCAATCTTAACTCTCCTCTTTACCATTCTGGCCACACTAGTTTTTTCCCAAAAAAGCGAGCAACCTTATTTTCAACAAGAAGTCAATTACGACCTTCAAGTGATTTTGGATGATAAAAATCATACGCTTTCGGGATTCGCAAAAATTGAATACATCAATAATTCACCTGATGATTTGAAGGAAATATATTTTCATTTGTGGGCCAATGCTTACCAAAGTCAACAGACTGCATTTGCCAAACAACAAATTCAAAATGGTAGTACTGCTTTCTTTTTTGCTGAAAAAAATGAGTTGGGTGGATACCAGGAGGTAGATTTTTTAGTGAATGAGAAAAAGGTGAAGTGGTCGTACGATGAGGAAAATCCAGATATCGTTTTGCTGCAATTAAATGAAAAACTTTCCTCGGGAGAACGTATCGAAATTCGAGTTCCTTTTAGCATAAAGATCCCAAAATATTTCTCTCGTTTGGGGCATAAAAAACAAGCTTATTACATTTCGCAATGGTATCCCAAACCAGCAGTTTATGATCGAGCAGGTTGGCATCCGATGCCATATTTGGACATGGGAGAATTCTATTCAGAGTTTGGGAAATTTGATGTAAGAATCACTTTGCCCAAAAATTATATCGTTGCTTCCACCGGTCGACTAGAAACGGAAACAGAAAAAGTATTTTTGGAAAAACGAGTTCGGGAGACCAATAAAGCTATTGTGAAATTTTACCCGAGAGGTGCAGATCGAACGATTCCAATTTTTGAAAAAGATACTTTTCCGAAATCTTCAGCGGAAATGAAGATGATTCATTTTACAGCGGATAATGTTCACGACTTTGCTTGGTTTGCCGATAAGAGATTTTTTGTACAAAAAAATAGAGTGCAAGTTGGACAAAATAACAAAGTAGATACGTGGGCATTTTTTAACTTGGCAGAGTTTCATTTGTGGTTAAATGCAACTCAATATTTGAATCAATCGGTTCAATTTTATTCTCAAAAAGTAGGGGAGTATCCTTACCCTCATGCGACTGCGGTGAGCAATCCTTACGCTTCATCCGGTGGGATGGAATACCCGATGATTACTTTGGTGGACCGAATGGTTTTGCCAGAAGATTTGGATATCGTGATTGCACATGAAGTAGGGCATAATTGGTTTTATGGAATTTTAGCCTTCAACGAAAGAGATTTTCCATGGATGGATGAAGGGATCAATTCATACTTTGAAAGATTGTACAAAAAGAATTTTTATCCAAATTTGGAGGAAGGTTTTTTGCCAAAGAAAATGCAATCGGAAGGGCAATTAGATGCCATGGAATTGATCAAAGTTTCGATGCAAAGAGAAAATGTGCATCAAGCCATCACAACTCCAGTTTCAGAAATGACAGAGATGAATTATGGTTTAGGGGTCTATGATCGAACGGCGGATATTTTAAAAAATAGAATTCCTCCTTTGAAGATGAAAAGCTTTTTTAGGAAATGGAAATTCAAACATCCGCAGCCAGTAGATTTTATCGAACACTTTGGTTTGGAAAATGACCAAGCTTTTGATGACTTGATGAATACGACCAAAAAAATTGATTACAAAGTCGTAAGTGTCTCAGAATCAAATGGATATGATTTAAAAATAAGAAATAAAGGAACGATTCCTGAGTCATTTGAATTAACTATGATTTTGGAAAAAGGGGAAGAAGTGAAAAAAATAGCAGGCTTCGAAGGGGAGAAAACGATTCACATTGATGCACCCAAAAGTGGCGCAATCAAAGAATTTATCATTGACAAAAATTGCGAAATCATAGATGTCAATCGAAAAAATAACAATATACGCACGTCAGGAGTTTTTAAAAAATCAGAACCATTTAAATTAAAGTTTTTGACTGGTTTGGAAAATCCAACTCGCACGAGTTTGTATTGGTTGCCAGCGGTGGGCTGGAATAATTATGATAAAACCATGTTGGGAGCGGTGTTGCATAATTATGATTTTTCCAAAAAGAATTTTGAATTTGCGGTTGCGCCGATGTATGGTTTTGCTAGCGGAAATATTGTGGGAGAGGGAATTGTAAAATGGAATGCTTTTCCTGAATCAGATTTATTTCAGCGCATCACTTTGAGTTTGAATTCCAAAAGGTACACTTACGATTATGATTGGGGCAATGGTTTTTATGATAGTTATTTGAAGCTCGCTCCGAAGCTAGAATTGGTTTTTAGAAAAAGGAAATTGACTTCAAGTTTGCAGCATAGTGTTTCCTTTCGGCATGTGAATATTACTTTGGATAAAGGTGTGTCAAGTGCTGGCATGAACTCAAGAGAAAAAGAAAATTATTATGTCAATGAGTTAAAATATACTTTCGAAAATGCGAATGTAACTGGGCCGCTGAAAGCAACTTTGACGGCTCATCAAGGAGATGGATTTTTAAGGATATTTGCTAATGCGAAACAGTTTTTCTCCTACGGCAAAAAAAATAAAGGAGTGACGTTGAAGGCATTTGCCGGAGTGTTGCCACAGTTGGATAGCGATGTGCCGATTCGAGCAAGTTTTACTTTTAGCGGAATTACTGGGCGATTTGCGCAACGGGATTATATGTTTGATGAAAATTTATTGGGGCGAAGTGAAGGGAGAGGAAACGTGGCAGGTTCTGATGATGGGATTTTTTCACAACAAATTTTCCATCGTGATGCAGGGTTAAAAACCTTGAGTGATTTTGGTTCTTCGCAAGATTGGATGATTAGTTTTGGAGCGAGTACCACGGTGCCAGGGCCGCTGCCAGTTCGGCTGTACATTGATGCAGTTTTGTTTGAAGGTTTTGATAGTACAGAGTTTGCGTATAGTTTTGGAATTGCGATTGTGGGGATTCCTGATGCGTTGGAAATTTATGTTCCGATTTATGATAGTAGTTTGGTTAAGGATGGAATATCTTATGAGGTGAGAGATAAGTTGTTGAAAAAGATTTCTTTTTTGATTGATTTGAATAACTTAAAGAAGAAGGGGAGAGAAGTGGTTAAGTTTTATTGACAACTAAGATATATACAAGATGAACAGAGGGGATCATTACGAATTAATCGAAATGTAAAATAATATATATGTATGAGAATTTAATTTTGATTGTGAATGAACTTAAGAATAGACGAGGTATGTTTGTTTTTGATAATTCTTATAATAGTTTATCATCATTCCTTATTGGATATATGTGTGCTACCAACAACTATAGTAGCAATGATATGAATATCTCAAATGAATTTAGAAATTGGTTAGAAAAGAAAGAAGGCGCTCATTCTAGTCTTCATTGGTCTTTTTACATTCTTAATAAAATTGCAAACAAAAATGAAGAAATGGCATGCCAAATATTAATAGAATTGTTAGATGAGTTTTGTCAGGAAAAAAAGTAGCAGATCTTAGTATTTTAGGTATCGGATACTTTTAAGATATCCGATACCTGTTGGGTGTACAATTTTTTCATTAGGGCATCGAATTCGAGACCCTAAAAATCGAATTAAACTATTTCTTCACTACCAATTTCGGCAACTTCGCAATGATCGTTCCCAACTTCATCGCCTTTTCAGAATCGCCATCAATTTTCAATCGACCTTGAATAAAGGCAGTTTGCAAATTCATCTTTCCCATTCCAATTTTCATCAAGTGTTCATCCTTAATGATAAAAGTAGCGTCAGGATTTTTCGCTTTTCTTTTCAGAACGGTACCAGGAGATTTATTCAAATCTACTTGCCAAAACGTTTCCACATCGCCCGTCACATTAAATTGAAATAAACCATTATCTGGTTTGATAAATTTAGCTGCTGCTTTTATTTCTTTTTTGAAATGAGCAAACAACGCATCAGATTTTGCTTTAGTTGGTTTCTTTTTCGCATCTGCTTTCTTCTTACCTCTTTTCAAGATGGCCGCTTCCAACTCATTGGCAGACTCCCGAATGTATCTCGTGAAAACATCAATGTCAGGCATCGTCTTCGCATCAGAAGTTGGGCTAATCGTCACAAAACCATTATAACTCAAAATAGTAATAATCAATCCCATGCCATCCAAAATCGGAGCCATTCCACCTATCGTCAACAATCGGTGACCATTCAAATACAAGGGGAATTGTGGTCCAGGAACATTCGTAATCGTGACATTAAAAACAGGATTATGCATCTCCGAAACTTGAAAACGAGAATATAATCTGGCCGCTTGATTCGCTACTCCAAATGGAACAGCTTCCGCCATACTCGCTAAAGTTTTGGCACCAATCGCTTTTTGATAAGTTTTACCTCGAACCGTATTTTCATGAATCGCTTCCAAGCGTTCGATCGGATCTTCCACATTGGTCGCAATCTGAATGAGCATCGACGAAACTTGATTATCGGTACTATCTTTTTCCGCTTCCGTTCGAGTAGAAATTGGAACCATTGCTACCAACGGTTTGTGTGGCAATTGTTTTTTCTCTTTTAAATATCTTCTCAATGCTCCGGCACAAAATGCTAGCACTACATCGTTCATGGTCGTACCCATGATATTTTTTAATTCCTTGATTCTTGCTAAATCTAAAATTGCTGTATTCCATTTTCGACGTCCAGAAACAATTCCATTTAATGGAGTGGATGGCGCAGAAAAAGGAGCGGTAGGTAATTCCATGCGTTGCACTCGAGTCAGCATGCCCGCCTTGAGTGAACCTTTGACCGCCTTGGAAAGAATTTTTGGTAACTTCAATGGATTGCCTGCAAAGCTCATCGCACTTTTCATCACCACAGAAATTTCATTTGGAAGTGGTTTTGGATTAAATGGTTTTGGCTCAGGAATTGGATTTTTGTCGGCCTTAAAATCAAAAATTAAACTCATCATTCCAGCTCCCGCCATGCCATCGATGGCTACGTGATGAATTTTTGAAATGATGGCTACCGAACCTTTGGGCACTTGCGGCACATTATCCAACCCTTCCACAAAAGTAAAAGACCATAAAGGTCGATTTTGATCCAAGTGCTCACTAAAAACTTGCGAAGCTATTTTTCGCAATTCTTTCCAACCACCTGGCTTAGGCAAGGCTATATGATGGAGGTGTAAATCAACATCGAAATTTGGATCATCGACCCAATATGGATAATCAACACTCATCGGTGCATAAATTAATCGCTTCCGCAATTTTGGAATCATGTGCAGCCGAGACTGAATTATTTTTCGAAAAGTTTCAAATTTCAAATCACCTTCGATGACCGCTACACTTCCGACATGCATCGGACTGGTCGGTGAATCGATATATAAAAAAGTGGCATCCATTCCAGAGATGGATTTCAAATTTGGATTGTCAAGATTTTTCAGCAGTTTTCCAAACATAGGGTTGTATATTTTTTAGAAGATATTTTTGTTTAATAGTTTCGGGTCTAAAGTAATACTATCTGGACATGAGATTGAAGGAATTGAGTATTGGGATTTTTGCGTAGTTGAAATATTCGAATTTATTATAATTTGCCACGATATTTGTCTCAATACTCAATACCAAAAATCCCATGTCCAGTACTATGGTCTAAAGTAATAATAAACCTTCAATTATAAAATTATGTTTCCATGATTTAATTTTATAATTAATTTCTTAAACCAATTGCTCGTCTGTAACTTTGTATAGAACGTTTTTTTAGTGGCTCACTAAAATGTATATTTAAAATAAAATAAAATTCATCATAAATTATGTCAACAAAAAAAGACGAAACTGCATCTTTCATGTTGCGATTCACCCAAAAGATTTTTAAAAATGAGCAAGGCGAACCTCAAGTGCAATGGCGTGGAAATATTCGTCACGTGCAAGGTGGTGATGAAAAACGATTTTCGGAATTTGATGATGCGGTAAATTTCATCCAAGGAAAATTGGCTGAGATGACCATTCAACAAATGGAAGATAAATCACCCGAAGAACAAAAAGGGATTCTCTCCAAGAGTTTTGACCTTTGGAAAAAGATGACTTTGAACGCTCCAAAAATGGTCATGGAAACGATCAAAGACCCCAAGAAAGGAGTGGAGAATATTCAAAAAGAATTTCAAGAAGTGAGCGAAGCTATTTCGCAAAAAGTAGGAGAAACGATTGCGCAACGAAAAGTGGATGTGGATGAGTGGCGGGGTGTTTCCAAATCTGATCATAATACGATGATGGAGTTGATGGCTAAAATGTCGAAGGAAGTTTCGGCTTTGAATAAGAAGGTGAATCAGTTGAGTAAGAAGTAATTTGTTTGGCGTGCATTTATTTGTGGTTTAAAAAAATGATAAAATGAAATACTTCGCTCTTGTAATTTTTATATTTCAAATTCAATTTGGATATAGTCAAAAAATGGAAATGCGACCGCTAGAAGAATTAATAAATATAGAAGATTCAGGGTGGGAGTTAGTGAAGGAATGGAAAACGGAAGCAAAAAATAAGATTGAAATTTTGGACAAAATTCAATAAAAGCAGATTCAGTATTATATCAAACTCAAGTAACTACAAGGTCTCCTATGGGCGCAATTATTTATGAAACAGGCGGGATATTAGTGGATGATGGGTGGATTAGAATATTAGGTTCGGGGTCAGATAGGATGAAAAGAAATTTAGCTGAATGGAATAAAGGGAAATCATTCGAGGAATATGTAGAAGTTCCTTCATTTTTACTAATTGCAGATGATGTTATTGGAGGATTTTTCGCATTGAATGGAGGAGGATTTGGAAAAGAAGACTTAGGGAAGATATATTATTTTTCACCAGATGATTTAGAATGGGAACCTCTTGGATTAGGATATTCTGATTTTATTTATTGGACATTTACAGGAGATATAAAACAATTTTATGAGGGGTTAAGATGGAAAAAATGGAAAGAGGAGATTAAGAAAATTGGAGCAGATAAGGTAATAAGTTTTTATCCTGTTCTTTGGTCAAAATATGATGACCTAGAAAAACTAAGTAGAAAAGCTGTTTCAATAGAGGAAGTATGGAAATTGCAAATTAATTTTTATAGGTTAATTAATAAACCAAAATAATATATTCAAGTTCATCGATAATCTTTATGACAAAAATTGAAAACCAAATTGTCGACCTAATTGCCCAAAAGAAAAGCGCATCCATCCATGTGTATACTTTGGGGAATTTCCAAATTTGGCGAGACGGCGAGAAGGTCTCCGGCAAAGAATGGGGGCGTGACAAGACGATTCAATTATTCCAATTTTTAGTCACAGCTCGACATCGACATAGTTTGCACAAAGAACAAATCGTCGATCGACTTTGGGAAGATGCTGAAGGAAAAACGGCAGACCAAAATTTTAAAGTCGCCATGCATGGAGTCAACAAAGTGCTCGAACCCAATCGCCCCAGTCGAACCGAACGAAAATATATTTTACGACAAGGCATCACCTATCAATTGAATGTAGAAGAAATTTGGATTGATACCGAAGCAGTTGAAAAATTTATCGCACTTGGAAATCAAGCTTTGGGCGATGCGCCCGAAGTCGCAATCAAAGCATATCAAGCAGCCATAGAATTGTATGGAGGAAGTTATTTGCCCAACCGATTATATGAAGATTGGTCGAGTGAGGAGCGAGAACGATTGCAAGTTTTATTGCTCGGTGCCATGATTACGTTGAGTGAATTATTGGTAGAAAAAAATCCCATGGAAAGTATTCGCTTTGCCCAAAAAGCATTGCTTATCGATCACGCATGGGAAGATGCCTACCGAGTGCAAATGGAAGCTTACCTGCAAAAAGGCAACCGCCCGATGGCCATCAAAACGTATCAGCAATGTGAAAAGGTTTTGGAAGAAGAATTTGGAATTGAGCCATTGCCAGAGACGCAGCAACTTTTAAAGAAAATTAAGGGAATAAAAACGGTTTAATCAAAATCAAAGATTTAACCTGCCTGCTGGCAAAGGTAGGTCAAAATCAAAAAATCCCCAATTGCTAAGTTTGCAATTGGGGATTTTTTTGATTGATTTTTTTCTTTTGGTTTTCTACCTGTCACACTTTCCTTACCTTTTTGGAAAAGTTAAAAGTTTACTTTTTCATATTTATATTTAAATTAATGTATAAAACATGCTAACTTAGCACCTCAATTAATTTTTTAGAAAAAATATCTAAAAAAAAAGAAGGCTCTAGACAAATTCTTAAAAAACCGAATAATATTTTTTTATAGTTAGAAATATTAGCAATCCTATGAAACACTTTAAAAATACTATACTTAGCTTATTTTTTATAAGCTACTCTATCTGCTTGTTTGCTCAGCCTTATCGAGTACAATTGGCTGCCTATGTAGAGAAAGTCCCTTTCTCTTACTTTTCAGAAGCTCATATTTTTGGAGTTTACATGCTCACCGATCAGAATAATATTTATAGATATTATATTGGAGAATTTCGAGAAAGAGCGGAAGCAGATCTCTTAGTAAAAGGGGCGATTAAGCAAGGATTTATTAATGCTTACGTAATTGACATCGAAGAGCAAAGGCAATTATGTGGTAAGCCTTGCCCTTATATTTCACCTTCATCGACGTATTCCGATGAGTCAACCGAGGTGCTGAATTTACAAAATATATTTTTTGGGAATGCTGTGTCTAAATTGAATGCAGAGTCAAAACGGACTTTGGATAAAGTAGTCAAACTATTAAAAGCGAATCCCAATCTTAAAATATTAGTTTCGGGGCATGCAGATTCGATTGGACCGGCTGGGCCTAATGTTGTTCTTTCTAAAAGACGTGCAAGAATTGCCAGAAGTTATTTAATCAACAGAGGAATTAAGCACAGTAGAATTAAGGCCGAGGCTTTTGGAGAAGCTAGAAAGTATCAAGGAGATAAAAGTTCCAATGGAAGAGATAATCAAGATAGCAAAAAGTTTGATCGGAGAGTTGTTCTAGCCATTTATGATCCTGACAATGGTCAAATTTCTTCGGGAAACGGTGAGTAAAAAAACGCCCAATATTTTAATAAATATTGGGCGTTTTTAATTGGAAAAAGAAATTAATTTTTTAAAAATTCCACTTCTACTTTTAATTTTTGCTCATTACTCAAAGTAACTTTTTGATTGCTTTCTACAGAATATCCTTTCATGGAATCGTAGCGCAAATTTTGTTGAAGGTCGCTCACTTGATTGCCAGAAGTATTTTTGATAAAAATCGAATTTACTTTTTCTTCAGCGTAAGAAATGGTGAATTCCCGAGTTTTTAATTTTGGATCAGTTGCCTGATATTTTAATTCAATTAATTGACCTGCATTATTCATGGTGCTGTCCACTTCATATTTATCCAACCAAGCCACTTTATTAATATTACAGTTTCGGAAAATGGTTAAATCTTTTTCCAAATCAAATTCTTCCAAAACTTGCTCGTCTATTTCGCCATTGATCGACACTTTCTTTTTGATGGATTTCATGGTGGAAAGTTGAGTCATTTCTTTTTTCAAAAAATCATTAATGTCAAAAAATGATTGATGTTGCACCTTAGGATTCTCTACTTCACAGGAAGTGAAAAATAAGGCAAATAAGATAAAGGTAAACCAAGTTATTTTTTTCAAGTGAGATTTATTTTTTAGAACGACGCTTTGTAATTAAATTTTTCCCAGTCATGATCGATGGTTTTCTCAAACCCAAAATCGAAAGAATCGTCGGAGCAACATCCGCTAATTTCCCATCTTTCAATCGAGTATTCTCATCCATATCATTTCCAACAAGAAAACAGGGAACAAGGTTTTTAGTATGTGCGGTATGTGGTGTTCCATCTTCATTCATCATGATATCAGAGTTGCCATGGTCGGCAATGATGATGGCGGTGTAGTCATTTTTGAGCACCACGTTCATCAATTTTTTGAGACATTTATCGGTAGTCACCGCCGCTTTTTTTGCTGCTTCAAAAATGCCGGTGTGTCCAACCATATCAGTATTTGCATAATTTAAGCAAATGAAATTAGGTTGATTTTTTTTGATGTCTTTGATGATGGTATCGGTAATTTCAGCTGCACTCATTTCAGGTTGAAGGTCATAAGTTGCCACTTTTGGAGAGGGAATCATGAGTCTTCTTTCGTTGGGGAATTCTGCTTCTCGACCACCTGAAAAGAAAAAAGTAACATGTGGATATTTCTCAGTTTCCGCAATTCGAACTTGCGTCTTTTTTCTTTTGGCTAATATTTCGCCCAACGTATCTTTTAAGTTATCTTTTTCAAACAATACATTTACATTTTTGAATTTCTCATCATAGCGATTCATCGTGACAAAATGTAAAGGCAATTTTTTCATGTCAAATTCAGGCATATCTGCTTGCGTCAAAACCTCAGAGATCTCTCTTGGACGATCTGTTCTGAAATTAAAAAAGATAACCACATCGTCTTTTTTAATTTTTGCAATTGGATTGTTGTTTTTATTGACACAGACGATTGGTTTTAAAAATTCGTCGGTAACTTTTTCTTGATAATTTTTTTCAAGTGTAGCTATGATATCTTTCGTTTTCTCTCCTTCCCCTTTGACCAAAAGATCGTAGGCTAACTTAATTCGTTCCCATCGCTTGTCTCGATCCATCGCATAATATCGACCGATGACGGAAGCCAATTTGACGGATTGTTTTTTGGTATGATTTAAAATATCCTCGAGATATTTTTTGCCTCCGTTGGGAGAAGTATCTCGCCCATCCAGGAAGGCGTGGATATATACTTTTTTCAAATCCTGTGATTGCGTAATGTCGCAAAGTGCTTTCAAATGTTCGATGTGAGAATGAACGCCACCATCTGAAACTAAGCCCATCAAGTGAACTGACTTGTTATTTTCTTTCGCGTATTTTAAGGCAGCGAGGAGTTTTTTATTTTTATGAAGCGTCTTCTCTTTGATCGCTTTATTGATTCGAGCGAGCTCTTGATAGACAATTCTTCCTGCTCCAATATTCAAATGTCCTACTTCCGAATTTCCCATTTGGCCATCAGGCAAACCGACTTCTTCACCAAAAGTGATGAGCTCCGAATTAGGATATTTTTTATATAAAGAATCAACGTATGGCGTTTTCGCTTGAGCGACTGCACTAACTTTTGGATTCTTTCCATGTCCCCAACCATCTAAAATGATGAGTATTACTTTTTCTGATTTCATAAAATTTGAATGTGATTTTTTAGAAAATAGGTTAATGGTTTTAAAATGGTGAGTTGTTGCAAAGATAAAAATTCAATTCCAATAAGCAATGACAAAGTAGCGGGACTTTCTAAGTCTCATCTTATTTTATTAAGGGATTTGGAAAGTCCCGCTACGTTTTGCTCTTGAATTTTTTGTTTTTTATCGAAATAATAAATGCTAAATTAGGATTTCAATTAACTTAGAGCGATTCATTGATTTACGTAAAACGATTCTCCGAATCGTCTCCCGTCCAACGACTTTTAGAGTCGTTTTACAACACACACACACAAGCGACTTAGAAAGTCGCTAAACGAGAAACGATTCGGAGAATCGTATTATTTAATTTACAAATAAAAAATTTAGATAATGATTATTACCACCACAGATTTTATTCCAGGAAGAGAGATTGAAGAAGTCATTGACATTGCGAGAGGAAGTACCGTTCGAGCTCGAAATATTGGACGTGATATTTTCGCAGGGTTGAAAAATATCATCGGAGGAGAAATTTCTGAATACACTAAATTGATGGCAGACTCGCGTGAGCAGGCTATCGAAAGAATGATTGCTGATGCTAAAAGTATAGATGCCGATGCGGTGATCAATGTGAGATTTACGACTTCGATGATTAGTCAAGGGACGGCGGAAATTTTGGCCTATGGAACTGCGGTGCGATTGAAATAACGGTTAACGGTTAATACCGTTTGCGAAATTAACCGTTCATAATTAAGCATTAGCCGGTATAAAAATGAACTAATTTTAAAAAATATCAATTTATGGAATTTATAATTTCATTCATCTTATCTTTGGAATTCCTTTTTGGTATTTTTGCCTTGATATATTTACTTGGCAAAAGAATTGAAGACAAAGAGTACGAGACATTTGAGGATAGAGATAACTAAAAATATTTTTTAAAATAAAAAATAATGGCGAAGACTAGTAAACCGAAAAGTAGGGTTGAGATCATCAATCGAAAAGCAAAATTTGAATTTCATTTCCATACGCAAATGGAAGTAGGTATTACTTTGACTGGAACGGAAATCAAATCTGTGCGATTGGGCGAAGTGAATTTGAAAGATGCTTATTGCTTGTTTACGAACGAAGGGGAGTTGATTATTAAAAGTATGTTTATCGCAGAATATAAATTTGCGAATCAACATAATCATGAAACTCGCCGAGATCGAAAATTACTTTTGAGAAAACCTGAATTGCGAAAACTACAAAAGAAGGTTAAAGAAAAAGGGTTTTCCATTATTCCTTATCGAATGTACATTGGTGAAAGAGGTTTTGCAAAAATGGAAATCGCCCTTGGCCAAGGAAAAAAATCTTACGATAAACGTGACTCAATAAAACAAAGAGATAACAAACGAGAAATGGATCGAGTGAAAAAACAATACAGAGTTTAATTTTTAACGGTGAATGATTAATCATTCACCGGTAAAAAAAATTACTCATTGAGTGTCCAAATATAATTTAGGTAATCAAAATCAGCTCCTTCATTAATTTTCACTTCCGCATACTGATTGATAAATTCTCGAACACTTTTTCCCTTCTTTTTAAAATCTCCACCATACCATCTAAATATTTTTGACATTTTTGGATTGTTTGAATCCAACTGATTTTTAGTTTTATTGTTGATGAAATCGCTCATCTGGTCGTCCAATTGTTCCTCCAATCTTGCTGCAGTAAAAGCTTCATTTCTCAGTCTTGGGCAGGAGAAAGATGCGCAATTGCAGGCAGCATGAATTCGAGGTTCGTCAAATCTTTTTCGAATAATTCGATGCTCAATATCATTTAGATTATAACTATTTCCTTCTATCTCAAAGAAGTTAATTTCCCAAACATCATTCACGAAAGGAATTCCACTTTTGATGTCTTTGATACTTCCGGTAGGATAATGATCGACGATTAATTTTACGGTAAATGCATTGTAGGCATTGATCCAATAGGCGAGCCTTTCGTCGGCTGACCAGTTTTTATCGTTAGGGTGATTGGCAGATAATAAGTCGAGGTAGGCACTTAATTTTAAGCTGTCTTTGATGATACTTTTGTAATCAACTTTGCCTTCAGGACTTACATGAGTTTGCACCAAAGTATCCCACAGCTCATGGGTGATAGGTTTTGAATTAGATGCTACTTTACTCACGGCACAAGCATTAAATAAAAGTGCTGCGAAAATTAAAACGATTAATGAGGCTAATAAATATTTCATATTCAGTTTTTTTTTCAAAATAAAGGTGTGTTTATTTAACAAAGGAAATCAGATTTCTTTCATTTAAAAGTAAGCTATTCTGTGGAAATGTCCTTGCTTTGACTTACGCACTTTTTTTCAACATGGATGAAATAGAAACTGAATCAATATCAAAATTTCAATTGAAAGTTTGTTTTGATTTTCAAAATTAACTCAAAAATCAAATTCCACATTTTAAATCAAAATCATTATCTTTCCAAACATTTTAAAACACCTTCAGCATAAACTTAAACATACATGGATATTAAATTTTGCGGAGCAGCCGGACACGTCACTGGAAGCGCTCACCTCGTCACACTCGATAATGGATATAAAATTTTATTGGATTGCGGACTGTATCAAGGCAACGATGATGATATGGATGACTTTAATTCCTCTTGGTATTTTGAGCCAAGTGAAATTGATCTAATGATCTTGTCGCATGCACATATTGATCATTGTGGACGGATTCCAAAATTAGTTCATGATGGTTTCCAAGGAGACATTTTATGTACACATGCGACGCGAAGTCTTTGTGCGATTATGTTGTTAGATAGTGCAAAAATACAAGAGCGAGATGTGGAATATCACAATAAACGATTGACTCGAAAACAAAAAAACAAAAAATCTGCTAAGGCATTAACCCTCAGAACACCGCTTTATACAAGTGATGATGTGCCGCCTGCGATGGATTTGTTTGTCGGGTTAGGATATAATCGCTGGCATCGAGTGAATGAAAATTTGGAAATATTATTTCGAGATGCAGGACATATTTTGGGAAGTGCGAGTGTAACCATGAGAGTAAATATTGATGGAAAAGAAACCATGATTGGATTTACAGGAGATATTGGACGACCTGATCGACCGATTTTGAGAGACCCAATTCCAATGCCTGAGGTAGATTATTTGATTTGCGAATCAACTTATGGAAATAAAGATCATGCTGCAAAGCCAGCCGAAGAAGAGCGACTCTTAGCCATTATCAAAAAAACGTGCGTAGAGAAAAAAGGAAAATTAATTATTCCAGCATTTAGTGTAGGACGAACCCAAGAGATTGTTTACATGCTAGATCAAATGGAAACAGCAGGATATTTACCAAAAATTCCAGTTTACGTCGATAGTCCTTTGGCGGTGAATGCGACGCAAGTTTTTGGCGCTCATCCAGAATGTTACGATAACAATTTGAATGAATATTTATTGATTGACGATAATCCTTTTGGTTTCAATCGCTTGACGTATGTGCGAGAGGTCGCTATTTCAAAATCATTAAATGATTCCAACGAACCTTGCATTATTATCAGCGCATCAGGAATGATGACAGCGGGAAGGATTCGACATCACATTTTTAATAATATCGATCAAGAGAAAAATACTTTACTGATTGTAGGATATTGTTCGCCAAATACTTTGGGAGGAATATTAAGACAAGGAGTTGAAAAAGTAAAAATGTTTGGCGAATGGAAAATTGTCAACATGGATATCGAAATTATGGATTCCTTTTCCGCGCATGCTGATCGAGGAGAAATTATTGAATTTTTGGAAAATCAGAAAAAATTAAAAAAACTCTTCCTAGTTCACGGCGAACCTAAAAAGCAAAAGAAATTTAAGAAGCTGTTGATTGAAAAAGGTTTTAAATCTGTTAGAATTCCAAAATTGGCAGAGCGAGTTAAGTTGGATTAATTGGTTGAATAGTTGATCAGGTAATCGGGTAGCACAATCCTGATTACCCAATTACCTGATCAACCGATAAACTAATTACCCTTTGATAAGCAGCTTTTTTGATTCCCAATTCGATTTATTAACAAAGAAGTCTTTCCTAACTATCCTATCTTTAACCTAGTTTTTAATATTCCTTGATCTTTTACCCAAAAATTGAATAAGCCCAATGGCTTACATTCAATTCATGTTTTTTTTCCGATTTTTGTAAAAAAAATTATTTATGAAAAATATTTTACTTCAACTTTCTTTTTTAGTGAGCTTATCATTAGTGATTGGTTGCAAAGATGGATTTGATGATCCGATAGATTCTAAAAGAGAAATTGCCGTTCCTCTTTTTTATACCACAACAAATCTGACTGATCTCTTGGATGGCATCAATGATGAAACTTCGATCACGATGGGCCCTGACGGAATTGTTACCCTTAATTATATAGGGGATGTGACGAAGCGAACAGGGAATGAATTATTCGGTTTTATTCCGCCCCTTCCAGTTCCTTTGACGGATTCTATTACCTTTTTGCCATTCGATTTGCCAGGGACATTGGATATTACTTTGACCAAAATCAAAGGCGGTACATTCAATATATTTTTTAATAATCCTTTCGAGGAAAAAGTAGATGTCACGCTACGAGTTCCTGAATTAACTAAAAATGGGGTTGTATTTGAAGAGCATAGGTTAATGGATTCGGTGGGAACATCAGGTGAGCAATGGTTGTTTTTTGTACCCTTAAAAGATTATGATTTGACGACGAACAATGATCAGATTACCATCATTTATGAAGCGTACCGAGAGAGTGATGGGGAGCGAATTGTTTTTCCAAATGATCATGGAATTGGGATTTTAGATTTAGAATTTTCCTATGCTGAAGGATATTGGGGACAAGAATTATTGGACATAGAAAGAGATACTATCGAGATTGAATTTTTTGAAAATTGGGTACAAGGTGATGTTTATTTTGAAGATCCTATTATTCAAATTACGGTAAGAAATGGTTTTGGGTTCCCCGTTCAGTCGATAGTGAATACGCTTGAGATCTTGACGGTGGATGGGAGTAATATTACTTTGGAAAGCTCCTTTATTCAAGATGGAATTGACTTTGATTATCCATCGTTGGATGAGGTTGGTCAAATTAAAACGACTGTTTTTGATTTTGACAAAACTAATTCTAATGTGGTGGAAGTACTAAGTTCAGGCCCCGTTTCGGTAGATTATGATGTGGATGCTATTTCGAATCCTGACGTAACTCAAGTGATTGGTTTTATGACTGACTCTAGTTATTTTCAAGTGCAAGTTGGAGTTGATTTACCTTTCCGAGGACATGTTAATAACTTCAAAGGAAGAGATACTTTTAATGTGAATTTTGACCAATATGATCAAGTAGAATATGTAGAATTTAAAATGGTCGCTGAAAATGAAATCCCTTTGGGAATCGGCGTACAAGTTTATTTTTTAGGTAATGATGGAATGGGAAATGAAATAACATTAGATTCTCTTTATACGATTGGTGAAAATATTTTGACCCCTGCACCAGTCGATGTGAACGGAAATACAACAGGTGAAGTTGCCAAAAAAGAAACCTTCTCAACGATCGATGCAGCTCAATTTGAAAAGATTAGAAAAGCGAAGAAAATAGTTATCGACGGAACATTTTTCACCACAGATGTAAATAATTCTCCTTCCCCAATCGTCAATTTGACTACGGATCAAGATGTCAATATTCGAATGGGAATGAAAGTGGGAACGAAGTAAAACTTTAACGTTGTACGTTTTACGTGCCGTCCAACGTTTTTATAAATAGCTAAAAAAGAAATAATGTTCAAATACCGTTTTTTAATTTTTACTGCTCTTTTTGTTTTTTGTAACAATACAATTACATTTTCTCAACAAGAAGTAGGTTTGCACTTTATGGATGTTTGGCAGACCTCCAAAACGAATCCTGCTTATATTTCTGAAAAAAAAATAGTGATAGGTCTTCCTAATCCTCATCTGAATTATTATAATAATACAGGTGATTTTAGTTCGTTGATTGTTGATTATTTGAATGAAGAAAAAGGAATAACCGCAGGAGACGCATTGGCTAATTTACCAACATCCAAAAATATTTTGCGCGGAGTTTTAGAAGTGGAGACATTTAATATTGGCTATCGATTTGGGAAAGTACAGTTAGGTTTCAGTCATCTTCAAAAAGCAGATTTATATTTAAGATTTCCAAAAACTTTAGCTCAACTATTTCTCGAAGGGAATGGTCAATTTGTAGGTCAAAAAATTAATTTGAGCCATGATTTAAATCTAAATGCGTATCACGAATTTGGGTTGAGTGGAGCGATACAATTAAATAAATTAAACGTGGGAGCACGCGTGAAATTTTTGTCTGGAATCGCGAATGCTGTTACTGAGAAAGGGGAAGTTTCACTTTTTACGGATGATGATGTTTATCAACTTACGCTCGATAGAGATTATATTTTGAATACTGCGGGAGTCGAGAATTTGGATGAGACGGATGATTTTGATTTGAGCTTAAAAACGATAAATCTTAATAACTTATTTACTAAGAATATGGGTTTTTCAGTTGACTTGGGAGTAACTTATGCAGTTAATGAAAAATTGAGTTTATCAGCAAGTGTGTTAGATTTGGGAAAAATTAATTGGGAGAGAAATGTAACTAATTATATCAACAAAGGTGAAACGACTTACGATGGTTTTGACTTTGCGCAATTCGTCGAAAATGATTCTGTTTCATTTGAAAGTACTTTGGACAGCCTGGAAAATACCTTTAATTTCTCCGAAGAAAATGAAAATTATTCAACGAATATGCCTGTGAAGATTTACCTCAGCGGAACGTACCAGTTGAATGAAAAAATACAATTGGGCGGATTACTTTACTATGAAAATTATCGAGGAGAACATTTCCCTGTGTTAGGTTTAAGTGTCAATACTAAATTCAAAAAAATCTTCAATGTTGGCGCAACCTATTCCGCTCGAAAGGATAGTGTTTTTAACCTCGGGTTGAATTTTGCTATAAAGTATAAAGCCTTCCAATTATTCGCTACAGCGGATAATGTGGTCGGAGCTTTTCAACCTTACAAAAGTTCAAATGTCAATTTCCGAACAGGTTTAAATTTGCTGTTTTAAATGTATATAATTGTTGTTAAAAAAAACTAACTCACCGATACCCTATAAAATATTAGTTCAATTTACGATCTTGAGTTAAGATTTCACCATTTTAAAAACCATAAAATTCTATTTTATATGAAAAAAATTTACTTTTTTATCTTCCTTCTATTTGGTACTATTCAGATGTCTTTTTCCCAAAATAATTTGGCTTGCGATGGCGAAAGATACATTGATGATGTATTTTCGGACTTCACAGTTAGTACGGTAACCTATGGCTCCAACACAACTATTTTTGGAGTCAATCAAGATTTGGAAATGGATATTTACGAACCAGTTGGAGATGTTCATGAGCAACGTCCTGTGATTCTTTTTGCTTTTGGTGGAAGCTTTATCTTTGGAGATAAATCTACGATGGCTTACTACTGTGAGCAGTTTGCGAAAAAAGGATATGTTGCAGCCGCGATTGATTATCGAGTAGGTTTTTTGGGGTTTGGAGAGGAAGCAGTTACAGGAGCGGTGATGCGTGCAGTTTCAGATATGAAAGGAGCAGTTCGATATTTTCGACAAGATGCAGCGACTGATAATACGTACAAAATTCATCCTGATTTTATTTTGGTAGGTGGTTATTCGGCGGGTGCGATTACTGCAACTCATGTCGCTTATCTCGACGAAAATGATGATAATATTCCTTCATTTACCATGGATATTATTAATAGCAGTGGAGGGTTCGAAGGCAACACCGGCGATGCTGATAACTTAAGTTATTCTTCAGAGGTGTTTGCTGTTTATAGTCTTTCAGGAGGGCTGAGACAGAAAGAATGGATTGATGAAAATGAAACGGAGGCATTGGTGAGCTACCATGGAATCGATGATGGAACAGTTCCATACTTGAATGGATTGGCGAATAATATTGCAGAGATCGACGGTAGCGGATTAATGAATCCTCAAGCTAGTTCAGTTGAACTTCCGAACTATTTAAAATCTGTAGATGGTGGTGATCACATTAGTATTCATGGGCCATATCTTGATCCATTTTATGAAGATGATTTAGCGGATTTTGAATTCAACAGTCATGTTTTTCTACAAAACCAAATGTGTCCTGATTTTCAAATTACCAATACGGATGAGGTTGCATCGATTCAGCAAGATCTTGACATTTATCCAAATCCATCGAATGACTTGATGCAATTTGATTTTGGGAAAATAGCAAGCGATTATTCCGTGCAAGTTTTTGACCAACTCGGAAGAATGGTAAATCATTTTGAAGTGAACAATGAAAACATTTTTTCTTTGGGAAAAAGTGAAACCGGAGCAGGAATATTTTTTGTAAATGTATTGTTTGACGATGAAGCGATTGCTCCGTTGACGAGGAAAATTGTGTTTAATTAGAAAGTGATTTTTAGTTTTATAAAAAAGTCCCTTCCAGAACTGTTAGTTTTGGAAGGGACTTTTTTTGCAAAAAAAAATAAAGAGAACTAAATTTCACATGCTCCAGGTACCACTTTTCCATCCAATGAAATCAATCGATCCAATCGAAATATCAAACCACTTTCCATTTCCAAAAACTCTTCTTTGTTTTTAGCAAAAACATTTTTGATCACACCTTCGATAGTTGTTTGTTCGTCTTTTTCAGAAAGATAAACGACCGTAGATTTACTTTTGCGCATGGCAAGTATTTCAATTTCATCATAGAAATTACAGTCGATGGGAACGTATTTTTTTTCCATAAAAAAGGTATTAAGCAGTTACTTTTAATCTAGTGGTAATTTTCACTTCCTCGTGCAAAGTCCGATGCACAGGACAGCGGTCTGCAATTTCTAGCAAGCGATTTATTTGTTCTTCAGTCAGATCTCCTTCCATTTCGATGACTTTTTCGAAATGATCAATTTTGACTTCTTTGCTAAATTCAACACACTCCCTACAATCATCAGAATATTTTTTTCCATGATCGATATGCACTTTGACTTCTTTCAAATCCCACTTCTTTCGACGGGCGTACATCTGCAAAGTCATCACCGTGCAAGCTCCCAAAGCTGCAGAAAGATATTGGTAAGGTGAAGGGCCAAAATCATCACCACCTAAATCTTCACTTTCGTCAGCCAACATTCCATGCTGTCCTGCTTGAATTTCAGCGGTGAATCCAACTTCGCCCAATCGAACAGCAACTTGTGCATCTGTTTTTAATTTTTCAATTTTTGGAGGAACGACATAACGTGCCATCCATGAAGCAACTAAATCACCTGCGTAGGCAGCATCTCCTTTTTTGGAAAGCATATGATCTGCACCGTCTAGCGAAACGAAACTCTTCGGGTGAAAAGCAGCACGATAAATTTTAGCTGCATTTTCGATTTCCACCACATTGTCTTGTGGGGAATGTAAAACCAAAATTGGTTTTTTTAAATCTCTTAATATTTTAAACATGTCCTTGCTTCGAAGGTCATCTAAAAATTGTTTTTTGATAGTAAAGTTTCGACCTCCAATGGAGACATTTGCTACGCCTGACTTTTCAATATCTTCAATCTTACCTTGCAGAAGGTGCATCACATGTTCAGGTTCGGAGGGTGCGCCGATAGTGGCAACTGCTTGAATGGAATCCAACTGAGAGGCTGCAAAAATTACCGCAGCACCACCTAAGGAATGTCCAATCAAAATGCGAGGTGCTTCGTAATTCTCTTCCAAATACTTTGCAGCAGCTAAAAGGTCATCAACATTTGAAGTGAAGTTGGTATCTGAGAAATCTCCTTCACTTTCTCCCAGTCCGGTAAAATCAAATCGTAAAACTCCGATACCATGTTGCGTCAATGCTCGACTAATATGCCGAGTCGCAGATAAGTTTTTATTGCCGGTGAAAACATGGGCGAAGATCGCAAAAGCATAGGGATGACTATCTGGTGGAAATTCTAAACGAGCGGAAAGTGTGTAGCCATTGGCATTTTTAAATTGGACTTTTTCTACTTTCATGAGTGTTGATTTTGTAAGACGGATTTCCAAATCCGTTTAGGTTTTATGATACAGAAGGATTTGGAGATTCGTCTAACGGGATGCTGAAAGTAACAAAGTTTTGACTAGATAAATTTAAAGACTTGAGGAGAAAGTCTTTGCTCAGACAAAATCAAAAGTTATACTTTTTTCTTTCCTTAGCAAATGCCACGGCAATTTTCGCAGCCAATTTTGCATTATTAAAGACCAATTGAATGTTGGCCTCCAAGCTTTTACCTTCAGTCAATTTTCCAATTGTTTCTAATAAAAAAGGAGTAATTTTTTTTCCTTTAATCCCTTTTTTCTCTGCCATCAAAATCGCTTCTTCAATCGCTTGATTGATTGAATCGAATTTCATTTGATCTTTTTTCAAAATAGGATTCGCAATCAAGACGCCACCTTTCATTCCTAAATTCCATTTTGTGAAAAGAGTGTGCGCCAATTCTTGCACATTATCCATGCGATAATCTACCCCGAATCCGCTGGTGCGAGAATAGAAAGCAGGGAACTCATCCGTTTTATATCCAACGACGGGAACGCCAAAGGTTTCCAAGTATTCTAATGTTAATTTCAAATCTAAAATGGCCTTCGCTCCAGCACTCACCACCGCAACACTTGTATTCGCCAACTCTTGCAAATCAGCGGAAACATCCATTGAACTTTCTGCTCCCCGATGAACTCCGCCAATGCCGCCTGTGGCAAAAATTGGAATTTTCGCAATCGAAGCAATGATCATAGTCGAGGCGACAGTTGTCGCGCCAGTCATTCCTTTTGCCAAAATAAAAGGCATATCTCGACGACTTACCTTGACAACTTTTTGTCCGAGTTTTCCGAGATGACGAATTTCTTTTTCAGAAAGCCCTGCACATAATTTACCATCAATGATGGCAATAGTAGCGGGAGTTGCACCATTTTTTCTAACTATATTTTCAACGGCAAGAGCTGTTTCGACATTTTTAGGATAAGGCATTCCGTGAGCGATGATGGTACTTTCTAGCGCAACGACAGGTTTTCCTAGAGTCAAAGCTTGGCTTACTTCAGGAGATATTTTTAAGTAGTGATTTAGCATTTATGAAAGTGGATATTTGAGAACTTGATTTAGTTGAAAATACTTAGTTTTACGATTGAAATTTTTATTGAAAAATACTTCATTCAGAAATGACTTCCTTTTTGGGAAATGATTTTTGGAGGTGGTTCGTAAAGTTAAAAAATGAAAAGACAGTTTAAAGATATTTTCCCTAAAAAACATTCAATTATCGGAATGATTCATTTACAAGCTTTGCCAGGTACTCCTGGTAGTCAGTTTGAAATGGAGGAAATTATAGAAATGGCTTTGACCGATGCGGCAGTTTATCACTTAGCTGGAGTCGATGGTTTGATGATTGAAAATATGCATGATGTGCCGTACCTCAATCGAGAAGTTGGACCTGAGATTACGGCTGCGATGAGTGTGATTGCCAAGGAAATAAAACGAGAAATTTCATTGCCATGCGGTGTGCAAGTTTTGGCTGGAGCGAATGAATCTGCTTTGGCGGTGGCGAAAGCTGCGGGGCTGGAATATGTGCGAGCGGAAGGATTTGTTTTTGGTCATATTGCGGATGAAGGGTGGATGAATTCGGATGCGGGGACTTTGTTGCGCTATCGCAAAATGATTGAGGCAGATGATGTTTTGGTTTTTAATGATATTAAGAAAAAACATAGTTCGCATGTGGTGACGGCTGATGTGGATTTGGTGGAGACGGCAAAAGCGGCGGAATATTTTCGAAGTGATGGATTGATTATCACGGGGAGTTCGACTGGCGTCTCAGCGGATTTGAAAGAAATAAAATCAGTAAAATCGGCTTGTGGGATTCCAGTCATGGTTGGTTCGGGAGTGACTTTAAAGAATGTGAAAAAATATTTGAAGGTGGCTGATGCGTTGATTGTTGGATCGTATTTTAAGAAGGATGGGGATTGGAGGAAAGAGGTGGAGTATGATCGGGTGGCGAAGTTGATGGATAAAGTTTCGTGCTAGATTTGTTGTGAGGTTTCTATTTTTTTTCCGTTGAAAAAGCAATCTGATTTTATGAATTTTGGACTATGAGTAGTGGTCTTTGAGAGGTGTTCTATGAGAAACGGAGCGGGTTGGGTTCGGCGAAAAATGAGGGTGCGGGTGCTTGCCTTGTGTTTAGCTATTTTTTCGCCTAGAATTTTTTGTTTCTTTTTTTTTCAATGAAAAAAAGAAAATGCACCACAGTAATTACATTGTTATAAATGTTTCTTTCCATTAGCGTTTGTTGTACTTTTTGCAGGAAGTGGATGTTGTAGAGTTTGTTCTTTTTGCATTGGCAAAAAAGAACCAAAAACTCTAGGCGAAAAAATAGCTTGACACAAGGCAAGCTCCCGCACTCTCATTTTTTCGCCGTACCCAACCCTCCCCGTTTCTCAGATACCACAACTCATTGTACATGACTCATAGTTCATAGAATTGGATTATTTTTTTATAGAAAAAATAATTACTCAACTATCTATCAAAACAACATATTTGTAGAGAAAAAACGAACAACCACTTCTCGTTTTTTTACCTTAAAAATAAACACAACAAAATGACTTCCATTTTTTACGCAATGCTTCGATTGATCTTCTTTTTAGTTTTTCCATTTATATTATTAATTCGCGGTTCCGTATTTTTTCATTCCAATTATGAATGGATGCCTTGGCTTTCCGTGTTGGGTGGAGTAGGAGTGACTGCGATAATTTTGATGATATATATGGTGTTCCTCCAAGGAAGTTTTACTGGCAAAATCGGTTCGGCTAATGCTACAAAATGGAAAATGGTTTTTGCTGTAATTTTAGTTTTAGGATACAGTATTCCTGCGTTGTTTTATTTTTCAGATGCGAATGCGAAATCAAAAAATGTGCAAAAGGAATTTACGAGTCTTCATCCGATTTTGAGATTGAGTACGAGTACGGTTTTATTTTTGGATGGAAAATTAATTATGACAGACGCCAATCGAGTTCCGGAAGATTATAAAAAAATGGGTTTGAAATCAAAGCGAGGATCGTTGCATTATGAGCAAAGTGATGGCTATGTTCATGCGCTGGATATTCGAACAAATGGAAGAAGTGAAGTGCGTAATTTTTTGATGAAAAGTTATTTTCAATTGATGGGATTCAACGTTTTGAGACATGTTGGGACAGACGATCATTTGCATATTTCGCTGAAGAGTTTTGATAGTCCGGGAGCGATTTGAAAAATGATTATGGATTACTCCAAATCGTGAATCCATAATTCATAATCTAAAATTTTTATCCATAATCCGAAAAAATGCGTCCCACATAAATGAGACGCATTGCAAATATCAACTAATCAAAAGTATTTTTAGAGTATTGTAAATGTATTGTTATAATTTTATTAATTCAGCAGAATCGATCACTCCATTTTTTTGCAGGTTGTTTGGTTTGCCTTTATAGCTTAATTTTCCAGCATTCGAAAGGTTGGCCGTCAAAGAAGAAATGACCGTTATGTCCATTTTTCCAGTATCTCTTATCTTGGCATGTACCGCATCAGTCTCTAAATTTAGCCTGCATTATTCACTACGGCATTCAAATTTTGAGCAGTTCCTCTCAAATAAATTTTACTTCTGTCAAAGGTAAATGTATTAATCAAGTCAGCTTCGATGAACATATGAATGAAACCACTTCCTTTGGTCGTTAAATTAATTTCATTGGTTTTAAAAGTGTTACTCACTAAAAATGCATTCTCGGAAATAGTGATCGATTCAATATCTTTAGCATAAATTTTAATCTCAATATCTAAATCTTCAATTTCACTTGGCTTCATTCCAAGGTAAAGTTCATCTTTTTCAAATCTTTGAACTAAATGTTGGCGTACATTTTCTGCGCATCTAATTTCAAGCTGTGCTATCCCTTCTTTCTGAATAAGTATTACTTTCCCAACTGCAATATCAAGTGCTCGTAAATTTTCCAAAGGGATCTTTTGAGTTCTTTTTTCTCCAATAGATTTAAGTGGTTCTATGGTATGTGTGCCACTTCTGACAAATGCCATAGTAATAATTGTAATCAGAAAAATCACAAGATAAGCACCAGTTAAAATTTTATTACTAGTCTTCATGATAGTTAGTTTTTAATTTTTAAGAAAAAATAAGTTGTAAAATCATAAACCAAAAAGCGGCGGCAAAGTGTAAATATCGTTTCATGATGAAATGGTTTTTAAGTGTTGTTAACAAAATGTAAATGTATTGTTATAGGAAATTAGGATTTTATATTATTCCGGCTTTCTATTCATTTGTTTTTTATAAATCTCTTCCAAATCTTTTAAATCCATCTTGAGTAATTTCATTGTTTTAAAAAACTCCGGAAGGTATAGGTGGATAAAATCTTCTTTACGCATGGTTCGAGTTTTTTCGTAAGCATCATCAGATACAAAATTTCCGATGCCACGTTTGTTAAAAATAATGTCTTGTTCTTGCAAGTAGGAGATCGTCCGCATGACCGTATTTGGATTCACCTCGGTAGTTGCAGCGAGTTCCCGCACCGACGGAACTTTATCGCCAGCCTTCAATTCTTCCCTCAAAATCTGTTCGATCAAGTGGTTGGCTATCTGCATATATATCGTTTGATTCTTTGTGAAATTCATTACGCTTCTTTTTCTTTAAGTTTAAAAAATCCTACTGTCCATATAGTTGGTGCAACTAAAAGCCAGCATGCATTGATCAGCATTGGTTGGAAGGTATTTTCCATGAAATGGTGGACTTCGTCACTTGTGTTCCAATAGACATCTGTCCGAGGTTGAAATAATGATTCGAAGAATTCATTAAAAATGACTCGGAGAAGAACGACAAAGATCATAGCTGAGGCTACGCCAAACAACCAAAGACTCAACGAGGTTTTGAAGAAAGTATATTTCTGAAAAGCGATTGCACCAACTAAATAAATAGACTGAAGAACGAAGTAAAGTTTTAAGAAGAATATACTCCACCAGTCAGTTAATTTCCAAGGCGTATAATAATTATTAACTCTTAACTCGGTTGCACCTAATGTATTCATCATTAATTCAATATAAATACTATCACAGATTGCGACGTAAATAAAAAATAAAATGATCACTATAATTGGAAAAATGATAGTTGTGATTAGCCACTTACTCAAAAATTTTTCGAAAGTAGAAGCAGGTAAACTGAGATAATGATGCGTTCCAGTTTTATTATTAAATTCATAAAAAATCGTACTGGTGAAAATGAAACCGCCTCCAAAAAGTACTATTGGAAAAACATTCCAATTCAACCATCTGTAGGCAGGGCCGTCATTGTAAATCATAAACAAGGCGTACAACATCAAAAATCCGAAACTTGCTCCCGCAACGATCAAGGGTTTTTTATTCCCCGACCACAACTCTCTTTTGAGGAGCAGGGAAAAACGATTAAAGTCAAATGTATTATTCATGAGTCGAGTTGGTTTTAAAGAGTTCGCTAATTTTTTGTCGATTCGAAATTACCGTATTGAATAATGCTTCCAATTCGATTTCGGATTCTGCACCATTGGTATTTTCAGTAACTGTTCGGTAAGCTCCTGGTAATCGTTCTGCATGAAGAACATTTTCAGGTTCGGCAGTCCGATAAGAAATATCGAAGTATAATTTTTTCGAAACGTCGTAAAGATTTTCTTGGAAAATAATTTCTCCAGCTTCGAGAATGATAATTGGATCAATCAAATTCGCCATGTCTCGTACTTGGTGTGTCGAGATAATAAAAGTTCGTTCATCGGAAATTGCTTTGGCCAACAATTTTCGAAATTGACTTTTGGAAGGAATATCTAACCCATTAGTTGGCTCATCCAAAATCAACAACCTTGAATTACAAGCCAAACCAAAACTGAGTAAAACTTTTTTCTTTTGCCCATATGACATCTCTGTCATCTTTGCATTTTTTTCCAAACCAAATTCCGACAAGTAATTATCGAAAGCGGTGTGATCAAAATTTGGATAAAAAAGAGCATAGGTTTTTTCGTAGGTGCTTACTGTTAATTTAGGCACATAAAGTTCTTCATGTATAAAATAAACATCTGCTAAAAATTGTGGCTGTCGGTCTTGAGGAATAAATCCTATGACATCAAGCTCACCACCTTTTGGAAAAATCAAACCTGCAATCAATTTCAATAAGGTTGTTTTTCCTGCACCGTTTTTACCTAAAAGTCCGTAGATGTTTCCTTGCTCCAACTTGAGGTCGAGGCTTTCGAAAAGCGGCTTATTTTTTTTGTAGCCGAAGGAAATGTTTTTTAAGTTAATCATATTTAATATTTGTTAGCTGGTGTTCTGGTGTATTACTTTACTAGTACACTACAAATGTAATAGTGTTTCCTGGAGAAAACCAAATTTTTATTTAATTTTTTTAAAAAGAAAGAAATATCAAAACCAGATTTAGAAAGTATTTTTAGATGTAAGTCATTGATTAACAATGTTTTAAGTGAGTTAAGTATTGGGTTTTTTTTTTGAAAAAGATATTGAGCAATCGAATTAAATCCAATGAAAGCTAGAATATTCGTACTATTGCCTCAATATTTATGAAGAGAAAAAGTGTACTAGTAAACCTCAATAGTACACTTGTATAAAATTAAAAGATGGCTAAAAAAACCTTCCTTGATTCGATTTATCAAAGCTTAACGACTGATTTAGGTTTTGGAAAATCCTTTTTTTTAGGCTTTATGATAAGTGTATCAGGTTCAATGGTTATTGGAGCACTACATTTATTTGCCATCCAAATTAGCATTGAGCAAGGTTGGCAATCAGCACTTATGTTTTCAAGTGGATGCGCTTTGGTAGAAGCAATCTTTGTTCGATACATTGTTGGATTTACTCAATGGGTCGCAAAAAAGAAAAATGGAAATTTGATTTTGGAATGGACGATGCTGATTCTTTTCTCCATTTTGGCGATAGCTGTTTTTTATGGAGCAATTAGTACGAGTTCGGGTACACCTACGTTGACTATGCCTTCGATTTTAGTTCCCACCTTTATATTAGGAATGGGCATTCGGTTTTTTTATCCAAGCATGATTCCGTTTTGGTTGGCTTGGAACACAGCTTTGGTCACTCGAAAAATTCAATTTAAAATGTGGGCATTTGTGATAGGAGCAGGTTTGGCAACTTTGATAGCACATTCACTTTATATTTTTGCAGGAACATTGTTAGTTGATTTTTTAAAAGAAAAAAGCCAAGAGATATTGTTAATGATTGGAGTGATATTTTTAATGACGACTTTTTTTCAAGCGAAGAGAATGTTTTGGAAAAAATAAAAATAGGCTTATTAATAAAAGAGGTATCGGATCCCTTCAAGGGATCCGATACCTTTATGGATAAAAAAATCCCATCAACCGAATTCGATTGATGGGATTTTTTCTATTTAGTATTTTTACGATTCCTTCAGATAGAAGGATAAAATATCAAATCACTAACAGCAGATTGTGGTTCAAAGTGTACCCAATCTTCTTTGTAATACATCAAGCGATCTGAAATAATATTTAGAACCGAGATATTGACCCCCAATCCTAGATGACTGCCTCTAACTTGAATATTTTGATGAATGGAAGATTCTTCTTTTTCCATACAAACTTGCCACGGCACCACTCCATCTTCTTTGGTATAAATTGCAGTTGTTGGAACAGGTGCTGGTTTTGGTAAATCAGCCAAAAGTTCAGAATCAAGATCAACTACTCGTTTTCCATTAGAAACAATATTGTACATCCAAGTGGCATTATTCGGTTCTGTAATTCCTCCAAAAGGAGAACCCAAAGTCATGACTTGTCGAACCATTTCTGGTTTTTCCTTAGCTATTTGTCGAGCATAAACACCACCCAAACTCCATCCGATGATCGTAACTTCTTGACCAGTTTCATGATAAATATCTTCCAATTTATCCATCAAAACATCTAAGATTTCGATTTTTGCCGTATTTCGCCCTAATTCCCAAGCGTAAGCATTGTATCCTAGTTTCTCGATAAATTTTCGAAGTGGGTTAGTCGAAGTATCGCTTGCCATAAAACCTGGCAAAACTAAGACTGGATGACCATCTCCTCTATATTTTTTATGAAAAAACTTACGATATGGAATAGAAAACCCCAATTCAGATGCCGCTCGTACTGGCTCAGTTGCAAGCCAAAAAAGCGAAGGTTTTGTGATTTTTTGTAGTTCAGTATTATTTGCCATAACAGCTAGATTAAGAAGGTTTTTTACCAAAAAACTCAATAAAATAGAGGTTTTAGGTGAAAAATCTTTAGTTTGATTTTGTGTTTTAGACTATAGTTTAAGCACTAAAGGTACTTTTTTTTCAGATATAAAAAAATAATAATTGTCATTTAAGAGTGTCTTTAAAACACTTTCGATAAGAACAACATAGGTTGATTTTAGTTTAAAAACTAAAGTTTAACAGAATTTTATGGCGGTGTTATTTTGATTTACTATATTGGTTGAAGATGGAAAAAGATATAACATATAAAGAATAGGAAATAACGAATTGTAAAATGAACAAGCCACTCTTCTTATTAATTAGTTTAATTTTTTTGTCCATAAATATCTATGGACAAAAGATTGAACAATTCAAATTGGATTTTGAAAAGGCGCTGCGGAAAGATTTTTCAGAAGGAGAAATAAATGAGATGTTCAGAAGATATGATAACCTTTTGACACCTCAAAGTGGAATTACACAATTACAAGCAGGTTTAACGGGAGAGTACTTAATAGAATATCCTTTATCTGATTTTAAAAAAGAAAAACTTTATTCTGATAATATCAATTCATTAATTAATTCTGAAAATAAAAATCATAGAATTTTAGCTTATTTAGTAATTGGTTCTAGCCGAGATATTTCATTTGAAAAAATATTATTGGAGAAAATAAAAAAGGAAAAATTAAAAGGAAATTTAATATGGGCAGGCATGTCGCTGTTATATTTAAAGACTGATCAGACGACGCCTCTTTTTGATTTTTTGGTAGAGAATGAAAATTTTGGAGATGCACATATGCTTCCTCTTTATATTACATTAAATAAAGATTCATTAATTAATACCGCTTATCAAAGAATAAATAGTGAGAATATCAAAGCAAAAATTCTTGCAATTCAACTGTTATCAAAAAGTGAGTTGAATACTAAAACAGAATTGACGATAAAGAAGGCAGTTCGAGAATGGGATATAGGAATCAAAGGATACGCAATTTATTCCATGAAAGAATTAGAGATGGGAAATGTGTCAGAGGTTTTAAAACCTTTACTTGATAGTACAAAAACTAGAAAAATTGCTCTTGAAGCTTTAGCAAATAGTCCGACGAAAACTGATCAAGATTTCTATTTTAATTTATTTGAACAAAAAGATTCTATTGAAAATGATTTATTAAATAGTTTGCTTAATTCGAAGAGAATTGAAAATATTAGATACTGGCTCAAACTTTTATACAAAAAAAAGGTATCTACTAAATATTATTTTGCAGCTTACAATCAACCACTTTTATATGAAGCTGAAATTCTTGAAGATTTTCAGTTGGCACTTTCTAAGATTGAAAATGCAAAAGTTCTTACAAATTTGGTTAGAGCATTTGAAGGGAAAACAGATAAGAAGTCGATCGATATCTATTTAAATTTATTGCATCATAAAAATTCTAGTGTTAGATATTGGACAGCTAAAACATTACGCGGAACTAAAACTAAAAAAATAATTAATAAAATTCCAGACTTGCTTTTTGATGAAAAAACAAGATCTGTAGAATTAACTAACATCGCTATTGAAAATAATATAGATACACTTCAAGAGTTTTTCGAGAAAATTTATGCTGAGTCAAAAGGAGATTGGAAAAGAAGTTCATTAGAATATTTGTCACGATTTCCTTTAGCAAAACACAAAAGTATTTTTCTTGAAGTTTTAGAGAGTGAAGAAAATGATTCATTTGGAAAAAGAGAAGCAGCTACTGGTTTAGGAAATCTAAAAGAAGTAGAGGCAATAGATTTGATTGTTTCAGTCATGTTAAAGGAAAGTGAACCAAGTGATCTTAATGCTCGGTCTTATTTAATAGCCTTAGGTAAAATGGAAACAGATAAAGCAAATCAAGTGATAGAATCATTTAAAGATAGCGAGGAGTCGATAGTTAGAGAATTAGTAAATGAATTGATTAGAGAATTCTAGCAAAAATAAAACCTATAGATAATGTCGATGGAAAACATTCTAAGAGATTCAAAGTTTCAAAAAAAACTAGTGTTAATCGCTGATGAAAACGGTGATTCGTTTGAGGAGGTTTATAGCAAGGCGACCGAGTACCTAAAAGAATTGTACACCCAGCACAGCCCTATTGCGAATGTGATGGGCATGGAATTTTCACAATACGTGCTTTCCCGTGGGTACAAAAAAACGATTGATGTCAATCCTTCTGAAATAAAGAAATTGAGCCACATGGCACGACAACATCCGATTGCCTTCGTGATGACTCATAAGACTTATATTGATATGATGGTGTTGGCCGTAGTGTTGACTCGTCATGGGATTCCATTGCCGTATACTTTTGCGGGAATCAATATGGCCTTCATGGGACTCAATCAAATGGGGCGACAAAATGGAGTGATTTTTATTCGAAGATCATTCAAAGACAATGAAATTTACAAAGCGACCTTGCGACATTTTATCGCATCGTTGGTGAATGATAATGCTCATTTTATGTGGGCAATCGAAGGGACTCGATCTCGAACTGGAAAATTGGTTTGGCCAAAAGTGGGGATTTTAAAATATATCAAAGAAGCAGAAGAGCAATCCTCCCAGGAAGTAAAATATGTTCCTGTTTCGATAGTGTATGATTTGATTCCAGATGTGAAGGACATCACGTTGCAATGGCGACGAAATAAAAAAACGCCTGAAAGTTTGATGTGGTTTATGAATTACATTAGAAAAATGGGAAATAATTTTGGAAAAATTTCCTTACGATTTGGCGAACCGGTGGATGTGGAAAAGGAAAATTCAGTTGCTATAATTACAGACGGTTATGATGTGGAAGGGTACTCTGGTAAGTTGCCAAAATTTGCCTTAGAATTGGTTCACAAAATTAATGAAATTACCCCTGTGACGACTTCGTCATTGATTTGCATTGCATTGTTGAGTAAGTTTTCATTGAGTAAAATAGCTATTGAAAATGATGTCATTCGGTTGATGGAATTGATCGAAAAACGGAATCCTGATGCCTTAGTCGATAGAGGAAAACCGATCGGGGAAAGTGTGCAAACTGCCTTGAATTTATTGATTCGAGCAAAACTCATTTTGCAGCATGGAGATATCCTTCATGCGAAATATGTAATCATTTCCGAAAATTATTTGCAGGCAACTTACTACGCAAATATGTCGGTGCATCATCTGTATCAACGGGCATTTATCGAACTCGCTTTATTGGAATCGTCGGAAGCAAAACCAGATGTCAGAACCGAAATTTTTTGGAGTGAGATCATGGAGCTGCGACAATTATTTAAGTTTGAATTTTTCTATTCTAAAAAATCTCAATTCTCAGATGAGCTGGAATCGAACTTAGAAGTGTTAGATAAAGATTGGGGAAAATTAATTAAGCAAACCAAATTAGGTGCTATTTCATTTTTGGAAAAACAAAATGTGATAGTTGCGCCAGTAGTTTTGCATAGTTATATAGAGGCCTATCGAGTAGTCGTTTATGCGTTGCAAAATATGCGGCCACGTCGAGTTTTTGACGAGGAGACTTTTATCAACGACTGTTTATTTGTCAGCGAAGAAATGCATTGGCAAGGACGGATTCAAAGAATCGAATCGGTGTCAAAACCATTTTTAATTAATGGAATTCGTTTGGCAAAAAACCTAGGTTTGATTCCTACGCCAGATGACAATAAAAAGGAAGCCATTCAAAAGTTTCTTAATCAATTAAATAATGTTGCTGAGCGAATTAAAATTTTGCAAAAAGTTACTTTAACGAAGCCTGCTGAAACCATTCAACATGTTCCAATCGAAAGAGATATTGTTCCTGGTTCTAAAACGGATGCTTTTACTCGGCCAGTAATGGAAGGGGAAGGAGGTGCGCACATCGGTGCATTTTTCGATTTAGATAGAACTTTGATTAAAGGGTTTTCTGCCAAAGAATTTTTCCAAACAAAAGTACTCAGCGGCAGGATTACCGCTCGTGAAATTGTAGCTCAATTTGCAGGGGTGATGGTTTACGCGATGGGGAATGGAAATTTTGCAGGACTTGCGGCAATGGGCGCACAAGGTGTAAAGGGGGTCGAAGAAAAAACGTTTATCGAAGTTGGGGAGGATGTTTATCATGAACATTTAGCAGATGAAATTTATCCAGAAGCGAGAGCATTAGTTGCGGCACATTTGGCAAAAGGACATACGGTGGCGATCATTTCGGCAGCGACACCCTATCAAGTTAATCCAATTGCTCGCGACCTAAATATCGAGCATGTGATGTGTACCGTCATGGAAGTGAAGGATGGAAAATTCACGGGTAATATCGTCGAACCAGCCTGTTGGGGAGAAGGAAAAGCGCATGCTGCAAAAGAGTTAACTAAAAAATATAATCTCGATTTGACAAAAAGTTTTTTCTATACCGATAGTGTAGAAGATTTACCGCTACTCGAAATTGTAGGAAATCCACGGCCAATGAATCCTGATACAAAACTCTCCGCTTTGGCTTATCAAAATGATTGGACAGTCTATCGATTGAATGATGAAAAGCGGCCAGGTCTTTCCAATTTTGTTCGTACCGGTTTGGCTTTGGGAAGTTTAATTCCTGCGGTTATTAATGGAGTAGCGTCAGGTGCATTTAATATGTCTTGGACGGATGGCGTTAATTCGATGATGGCAAACGTTGGTGATTTGGTTGTTAAAATGGCTGGGTTAGAATTGGCAGTCAAAGGTGAAGAACATCTTTGGGAAAAACGGCCAGCGGTTTTTATTTTAAATCATCAGAGTAGTGTGGATATGTTCGTCGCTGCAAAATTGATTCGAAAAGATGCAGTTGGAATAGCCAAAAAAGAATTGAAAAGTATGCCGATCATCGGTCAATTATTACAAGCTAGTGGCGTGATTTTTATTGATCGAAAAGATAAAGAAAAAGCGATAGAGGCGATGAAACCTGCGGTGGAAGCTTTGCAGAATAATACGTCAATTATTATTTTTCCAGAAGGTACTCGAAGTAAAGACAAGACTTTGGGCGCATTTAAAAAAGGAGCGTTTCATTTAGCGATGCAAGCAGGAGTTCCGTTGATTCCAATTATTCTGAGGAATGCGTCAGATGCGATGCCGAACGGAGGAGCACTTTTTCGAGCAGCTGCGATTGAGATAAAAGTACTTCCGCCAGTTTCGACGAAGCAATGGACTAAGGCAAATATGGATCGGAATATTGAAAAAATTCGGAATGAGTTTTTGACAGAATTGGGGCAGGAAATTCCGAAGAAAAAATCGGCAAAGGCGAATGGAGCGATGATTATTCCAAATGAAAAAACAAAATAAATTTTTCAGAAAAATAAATTTGATAACCATTAAAACCACCTCCTAAAAATCTCAAAGCGGAATTTCTCAACAATGGGGAAACTACCCTTTAGGGTTGGGGGTTTATCTATGAATCTAAAAGTCGGAATCCTCGGCGGTGGCTCATGGGGCACCACAGTTGCCTCTCTCATCGCACGAAATGCCCCTACAAAAATGTGGGCGCGAAATCAAAATACAGTCGATGATATCAACAATAATCATTGCAATGAAAAATACCTTCCTGGTGCAAAACTAACTCCTTCGCTCCGAGCAACTACTTCAATCGAAGAAGCAATTCATGATGCAGATGTTTTGGTGATGGGTGTTCCGTCGCAAGTTTTTCGACGGGTGTTGGAAGATGCAAAACCATTTATTAGACCTTGGATCCCGATAGTTAGTTTGTCCAAAGGGTTGGAACTGGGAACCAAAATGCGGATGACTCAAATCATTGAAACAGTTATGCCAGGGCATCCTGCAGGAGTTTTGACTGGACCAAATTTGGCGAGAGAAATTATGGCTGGGCAAGCGGCAGCAGGTGTGATTGCGATGGTCGATGATACGATTGCGAAGGAACTGAAAAAAGTTTTTAGTACAGGTTTGTTTCGAGTTTATACCAATGATGATGTGGTGGGTTGCGAACTTGGAGGTGCATTGAAAAATGTAATTGCCATTGCTGCGGGTATGGGTGACGGAGCAGGTGCGGGAGATAATACGCGCGCGGCGATCATCACGAGAGGCTTGGCAGAACTCACTCGATTGGGGGTTGCGATGGGAGGAAATCCTTTGACTTTTTCAGGATTAGCAGGCATGGGAGATTTGGTAGCGACTTGCAGTAGTACACAAAGTCGGAATCGAACTGTTGGTTTTCAATTAGGAAAAGGCCGTTCGCTTGATGACATAATTGACGAAATGTCGATGGTAGCAGAAGGGGTGAAAACTTGTGGCGTCGTCCGAGAATTGGCGCATGAATATAATGTGGAAATGCCAATCACGGAAGAAATGTATAAAGTGATTAATGAAGGAAATACGGTGAAGAATGCATTTCGAGGATTGCTGGGGAAAGAGACGGGGGCAGAGTCAGAACCTGGGTAGAGACGCAATGAATTGCGTCTTTATTAGACAATGAAAAAGGAAGCCGTAAATGTTTTGTTATAAAATATTTACGGCTTTTGATTTTTATGAAGGTCGGTTACTTATATTTCTCCACAATCCTATCACAAGCCATATCCAACATTTCAAACACACTTTCAAAACCATCCGTCCCATAATATGGATCAGGAACTTGTTGATTAAATCCTGGATTAACAAAATTCATAATAAGGTGAATCTTTTCTTCTTGCTCAGGAGACGTAGCTAAATGTCTTACATTTTGAAAATTAGTCGCATCCATCGTTAAGACCAAATCGAAGTCATTCAAGTCATGAGCTCGGAATTGTCGACCTCGCTGGTCGGTGATGTCGATATTATTTTTTTGAGCAACTTTGATGGAACGAGGATCTGGTTTTTCACCTGCATGCCATGCACCGGTGCCAGCAGAATCTACTTCCCACTTGAGTTGATGTTCTTGAACCTTGTTTTTCATAATGCCTTCCGCGAGGGGCGAACGGCAAATATTACCGAGGCAGACCATTAAGATTTTCATATAGTTGGAGTTGTTTGTTTTATAAAAATAGTTGTCAATAAAACGAAGAGGGAGGGGAGATAGTTGCTTTTGAAGAAATACGATAATCAATGAATGCTTCAACTTTCTAACTAGACCAATATTCAAAAACAGAACTTACCTAGAAAGTCTTTTTTTACTGGTAAACTAAGCTTAAATTGCCGACCGAAAATTTTACCTAGCCATTTTGAACCAAACTCAGTTTTATTTTGAAAAAGAAACTGAGCAAATAGATAACCAATACATGAAGATTCGTCCATTTCAAGCGATCTATCCTAACACCGATTACATCGCTTCCAATGATTCTTTTTTTGGAACAGTAAAGGAAGAATATGTTTCCTATAAAGAAAGTGGGTTTTTTAATAAAGCATCACAAGAGTCAGTTTACATTTATCGCATCCAGTCGCCTACTCGAAACCATACCGGTTTAGTTGCTTGTGCGGATATCAATGAATACTTAAAAGGTAATATCAAAAAACATGAAAATACCTTAGCGGCCACCGAGCAACGTCAGATGTATTTGATGATGAATCGAAAAGCGATCGTCAAACCAGTTTTGTTGATTTATCCAAAAGTCAAAAAATTGAATGAATTATTTGAAAGACATATGGAGGAAAATGATCCTTTTTATTCCATTCATTTTGAAGCAGAAAATGCTACCCACTTACTTTGGGAAGTGAATGATGGAAATACGATTGAGAAAATTCAACAGCTTTTTGAAAAGAAAATTCCAGAAACTTACATTGCCGATGGACATCATCGTTGCGCCGCAAGTGCATTGTTATATTCTCGAATCAAGAAGAAGAAAAAGGCAAATCCGTATGAAAATTTATTAACTGCTTTTTTTCCAGAAGATCAGTTAGAAATTTTTGATTATAATCGAATTGTCGATGCGTCGGGTGAAATTACGTTGACTCAATTTATGGCAAAACTCTCCAAGGTTTTTGAAATTGATATGATTGATGAACCAATGAAGCCCAAACGAAAACATGAAATTGTCATGTTTTTAAATAAAGAATGGTTTCTCCTAAAATGGAGATCAGAAGTACTAGAAGAATATAAAAACCAAGATATCGTTCTCGACGCAAGTCTACTCGACGATAAAGTTTTGAAAAATATTTTAGGAATCCTAGATGTGAAAACGGATACACGAATTAAATATGTTTCGGGAACAGAAGGAATAGAAACCGTTCGAGCTAAAACTTTAAAGTCAGAATCAAGGGTAGCATTTTGTCTCTACCCAGCACAAATGTCTGACCTTTTGGCGACTGCTGATTCCGGTGGAGTGATGCCTCCAAAGTCGACTTGGTTTGAACCAAGAATGAAAAACGGATTAATTGTCCAAGAGCTTTTTGGTCTGTAAGTTGGTTTTCCAAAACTGATCTAAGTCAAAAGTCATTTTTTAAAATATATATATCAGATAATAAAATAAAAATATGCAAATCACCGAAAGTGTACTCTACAAAAATAAACAACTCATTGCGCTGAATAAGCCTGCGGGATTACCTACGCAATCAGATCGATCAGGTGATAAAGCATTGCTCGACATTGCAGAAATTTATACCAAATCAAAGCTGGATCTCATTCATCGGCTCGACCGACCTGCGACTGGAATTGTATTATTTGCAAAAAATAAAAAATGTCTAGCCATTCTAAATGATCAATTTCAAAATCGAAAGATTAAAAAAACTTACCTCGCAGTTGTAAAAAATCATCCACCTGAAAAAGAAGGAACACTCATTCATTATATGTTGAAAAGCCAAAAAAAGAATCGCGCTTTTGCTCATGATGAAGAAAAACTAAATAGCAAAAAAGCAGAACTAACTTATAAAGTAATTGCTTCCATCGAAAATTATCACTTGCTCGAAGTTAACTTAGTGACTGGTCGTCATCACCAAATTAGAGCACAACTCGCGAAGATAGATTGTCCGATTAAAGGCGATGAACGTTATGGATTTAGAAGAGGAAATAAAGATCGTTCAATTCATTTGCATGCTTGGAAATTGGAATTTCGTCATCCTGTAACTAATGATTTAGAGAAGTTAGAAGCACCTATTCCAGATGAGGTAGTTTGGCAGGCGTTTGATTTTTAGAAGATAAAAAATTGATTTGCTCATTGTAAAAAATTTAAAAATCAAAATCTATTTTCTTTTGAGAAATTGCTTTTCCCAAAAAACAATCTCATCTTAGCGCTTCAATCAAAATAAAATTTATGTTTAGTTATATTATTATTAGTGTCATTATTATTTCTGTCATCGTGATTATTAGCGACTTTCAGGAAAGGCACTATTATATGTAACAATACATTTACAAAATAAATAAAAGCCTTTCCGAATGTTCGGGAAGGCTTTTTTTGTTGAGTAGTTGGACAAAAGATATTCTTATAAGCAACGTTTTCTATCGTCCAACTACTAATATGCTCAAAATGGAAAATGCGACTTATTTTATTTTGAATGTTGGTAACTGGTTTTGGTGGCTTTTTAAAGCATTGATAGTCAGATAATTAGGTGCATTTTAATAAAATATGCTCATTGTAAAACTTGCATTTAAAAATTACGTAAAAGAAAGAATACATAATACTTTTGACACTTATGGAAAAAATGGAACTCAATAAATACAGTAAAAGGGTCACACAAGATCCAACTCAACCTGCATCTCAGGCAATGCTTCACGCAATTGGTTTGACAGACGAGGATTTGAAGAAAGCGCAAGTAGGAATCGTGAGCACAGGTTGGGAAGGGAATCCTTGCAATATGCACTTGAATGATCTTGCTAAAGACATCAAAGTCGGAGTCAACGAATCAGACTTGATCGGTTTGATTTTTCATACGATAGGAGTGAGTGATGGAATTTCGATGGGGACAGATGGAATGCGTTTTTCTTTGCCTTCGCGAGACATCATTGCTGACTCAATTGAAACGGTTGCTTCGGCACAATGGTATGATTCCATCGTTGCAGTCGTCGGTTGCGATAAAAATATGCCAGGTGCGATGATGGCTTTGGGAAGATTGAATCGACCGGGGATTTTAGTTTACGGAGGAACGATTCAACCAGGTTGTCATTTGGATAAAAAACTCGACATCGTTTCTGCCTTCGAAGCCTTAGGTCAAAAAGTAGCTGGAACGATTACCGAAGAAGACTATAAAAGTGTCATCCAAAAAGCTTGTCCCGGACCAGGTGCTTGCGGAGGAATGTATACTGCTAACACGATGGCATCAGCAATCGAAGCGATGGGAATGAGTTTACCTTACACTTCTTCCAATCCTGCGGTGAGTCCAGATAAACAAGAAGAGTGTGCGAAAGTCGGAAAGGCGATGCGGAATTTGATGGAAAAAAATATTCTTCCGCGTGACATCATGACGAAGGAAGCATTCGAAAATGCGATCACACTCATCATGATTTTAGGAGGTTCGACGAATGCAGTTTTGCACTTAATCGCCATGGCAAAAGCAGTTGAGGTGGATATTTCTCTGGATGATTTTCAACGCATCAGCGACAAAACACCTTTCCTTGCTGACCTCAAACCAAGTGGACAATACTTGATGGAAGACTTGCACCAAGTCGGAGGTGTTCCCGCGGTTTTAAAATTATTATTGGAAAAAGGAATGTTGCACGGTGATTGTTTAACGGTAACTGGAAAAACGATGGCAGAAAATTTAGCAGAAGTTTCTCCTCTTGCTGCCGACCAAAAAGTTATCAAATCTTTCGATAATCCCGTCAAGCCAACAGGACATTTACAAATACTTTATGGCAATATCGCAACAGGCGGTTCAGTTGCAAAAATTACCGGAAAAGAAGGAGAGATATTCAAAGGCACCGCACGAGTATTTAATTCAGAAGCTGATGCGAATGCTACAATTGTTGCAGGTAAAATTAATCCAGGCGAAGTAATCGTAATCAGATACATCGGTCCAAAAGGAGGGCCAGGGATGCCTGAAATGTTGAAACCAACTTCAGCGATTATGGGAGCAGGTTTGGGGAATTCAGTTGCCTTGATTACCGATGCAAGATTCTCTGGAGGAACCCATGGATTTGTCGTCGGACACGTTACACCCGAAGCACAAGTTGGAGGGGTGATAGGATTATTGGAAGATGGTGATATGATTACTATTGATGCAGTCAGCAATATATTACAGGTGGATTTGACTGACGAAGAAATCGAAAATAGAAGAAAAAATTGGCAACCACTTGCACTTCGAGCAACAGGTGGAATTTTAAGAAAATATGCTGCGACAGTATCTTCCGCAAGTGAAGGATGTGTCACCGATGAATGTTAAACGTAATTCCGAAGCTCCGGCTTTGGAACTAAAAATGTTTCCGAAGCAGAAGCTTCGGAGGTACTAAAAAAATAAGACAAGTGCAAAAAAATACAAAGACACGTAAGACCTCAAAGGCAAAAGCGAAAAAAACAAAATCATCCACACCAGTTAAAATTAACGGTGCGGAAGCAGTTTTGAAATGCCTCATCGAAGAAGGAGTTGATACGATTTTTGGTTATCCAGGAGGAGCAATCATGCCTGTCTATGATGCGCTTTATCACTATCAAGATCAATTGGAACATATCCTTCCTCGTCATGAGCAAGGAGCCATTCATGCGGCAGAAGGTTACGCACGCGTGACTCGAAAGATTGGAGTTTGTATGGCAACTTCCGGCCCCGGAGCAACTAATTTAATCACAGGAATTGGAGATGCATTTATGGATTCGACGCCATTGGTTTGCATCACGGGGCAAGTGTTTAGTCAAGTTTTGGGAAGTGATGCCTTTCAAGAAATCGACGTGATTGGGTGTACTACTTCTATAACAAAATGGAATTATCAAGTTACCAAAGCAGAAGAAATTCCAGCAGTTTTTGCCAAAGCATTTTACATCGCCAACTCAGGTCGTCCAGGACCAGTTTTGATTGATATTACTAAAGATGCGCAACTCAACGAAATGGATTTTACCTATCAAAAAAATCCAGTAGTTCGGTCGTATCATCCTTTGCCAAAGGTGGAAACTACCTCGCTCGAGGCTGCGGCAAATTTAATTAATAAAGCAAAGAAACCATTCATACTTGCAGGTCATGGAATTCAAATTGCACATGCGCAGGATGCGTTTAAAGCATTTGTAGAAAAAACAGGAATTCCGTTAGGATGTACTATTCACGGACTTTCTAGTATTCCTAATTCACACCCTTTACATATGGGGATGTTGGGTATGCATGGAAATTATGGACCGAATATAAAGACGAATGAGTGTGATGTTTTGATTGCTATCGGAATGAGATTCGATGATCGAGTCACGGGGAATTTAGCAAAATATGCAAAGCAAGCAAGGGTCATTCACATTGAAATTGATCCTTCGGAAATCGATAAAAATGTTAAAGCAGAAGTTCCAGTCTTAGGAGATGCAAAAGAAGTTTTGGAAAAACTTTTACCACTAGTTAAAGAAAAAAAATATACCAAGTGGTTAAAAGAATTTAAAGCTTGTGCAAAGTTGGAAAATGAAAAAGTAATTAAACGAGATTTGAAAGCGAATGCGGAGGGGAAAATAAAAATGGGTCAAGTCGTTCGAATAGTTTCCAATCAAACGAATGGAAAAGCGATCGTCGCTACTGATGTTGGACAACACCAAATGTCTGCCGCTCGCTATTACGAATATGAAGATACAAATCAATGGGTTTCCTCAGGTGGAGCAGGAACGATGGGTTTCGGTTTACCCGCAGCTTTCGGAGCTAAGTTTGCGCAACCTCATCGAGAGGTAGTTTGCTTTGTAGGTGATGGTGGTTTCCAAATGACGATTCAAGAATTAGGGATGTGCGCGCAATGGAATGTCGGGGTGAAAATAATTTTACTCGACAATGAATATTTAGGAATGGTTAGACAATGGCAACAATTATTTTTTGAGAAAAGATACTCTTCCGTTGCTTTGCAAAATCCTGATTTTATAAAAATAGCAGATGGATTTGGAGTAGCAGGAAGTGTTGTTTCTGATCCCAAAAATTTGGAAAAAGCGATTGCGACGATGCTGGAATATGACGGGCCATATTTACTTCATGTGCGAGTGGAGAAAGAAGAAAATGTTTTTCCAATGATTCAGACAGGTGATAGTGTTGGAGAAATTAGACTAGAGTAGCGGGTCGTTCAGTTCTCCAACGGGACTGCCCGCCAAAAAAGAGCGCAGCGACTTTTTTGAAAAGAAAAATTATTTTCAAATCAAAAAAGAAAGCCATTGTTTCAAAAATAAATTTTCACTTGAAAGAGAGAGTTGGCATTTTTTATTAGAATGTTTTTACTTTTTTTTTCCAAAAAAAGACTGGCAGCTAAAGCGACCAGCTACATATATGAAGGAATACACCATCACAGTCTTCAGCGAAAACAAAACAGGATTAATCTCTAGAATCGTTTCTGTTTTCACTCGAAGACACATCAATATCGAAAGCCTAACCACTTCGAAAGCGGCAACTAAAGGTATCCACAGATTTACCATCGTAGTAAATTTGGAAGAAGAACAAGTGCGGAAACTAGTCGCACAAATCGACAAACAAGTAGATGTCATCAAAGCATTCTACTACGATGATTCAGAAATTATTCATCAAGAAGTCGCTTTGTATAAAGTGCCAACCAAAGCATTTACTAACGGAAATAGTTTGGAAAAATTGATCCGAAAACACAATGCTAGGATCTTAGAAATCGAACCTGAATTTACCGTAATCGAAAAAACAGGACACGCTGCAGAGACCGAATCGCTGCTTCATGAACTAGAAAAAATTGGCATTTACGAATTCGTTCGATCAGGTCGAATCGCAATTATCAAACCGATGGAAAAATTAAATACCTATTTAAAATCAATAGAAAGTTCACATTTTAATTAATTTTTTTTAATATATTAAATATATTGTTACAGTATGTTTTTCCTAAAAGCAAAATCACAATTTTAATCAAATACATTTATTAACAAGTAAGAAGTTTTACAAAAAAAATCATAGTCATGGCAAAAATGAATTTTGGAGGCGTTGAAGAAAACGTCGCAACTCGAGAAGAATTTCCTTTAGCAAAAGCTCAAGAAGTTTTAAAAGATGAAACTATTGCCATCATTGGTTATGGTGTGCAAGGCCCAGGCCAAGCATTAAATTTAAGAGATAATGGCTTCAATGTGATCATTGGACAACGTTCGCCATCTCTATCTTACGACAAAGCAATCGATGATGGATTCGTTCCAGGTGAAACACTTTTTTCTATCGAAGAAGCTTGCGAGCGAGGAACCGTTATTCAATATTTATTATCTGACGCTGCGCAAATTTCTTGTTGGGAAACCATCAAGCCATATTTAACTCCAGGGAAAGCATTATATTTTTCTCATGGATTTGCAATTACTTATAAAGAGCGAACTGGTATTATTCCTCCAGCTGGTATTGATGTGATTTTAGTTGCACCGAAAGGTTCTGGAACAAGTTTGCGAAGAATGTTTGTAGCAGGTCGAGGCTTGAATTCTAGTTATGCAATTTTCCAAGATGCAACAGGTCGAGCAAAAGAAAGAGTAGTGGCGCTAGGAATTGGAATTGGTTCAGGATATCTATTTGAGACAAATTTCCAAAAAGAAGTTTACTCAGACTTGACTGGCGAACGTGGAAGTTTGATGGGCGCTATTCAAGGATTATTTGCTGCGCAATATGATTTATTGCGAAGCAAAGGGCACTCTCCTTCTGAGGCGTTTAATGAAACCGTAGAGGAAGCAACTCAGTCACTTTATCCATTGGTGGCAGAAAATGGAATGGATTGGATGTATGCGAATTGTTCAACAACTGCACAACGTGGAGCATTGGATTGGTGGAAAAAATTTAGAGATGCAGTGAAGCCAGTTTTTGAAGAATTGTATGAAGAAGTAGAAACAGGTCGAGAAGCACAAGCTTCAATTGACTCAAATAGTCAAGCAGATTACCGAGTGAAATTAGAAGCAGAATTAAAAGAATTACGAGAATCAGAAATGTGGCAAACGGGGAAAGCAGTTCGGGCACTTCGTCCTGAAAATGCGAAAGTTAAAGCATAGGGAATATCGAATAAAGAACAAGGAATAATGATTTGAGAAGTTTGATGAACTAGCTTGTGCGGTACTTCTCAAATCGAAATTCCTTGTTCGGAATTCGTTATTCAAAAATAAAAATCATCATGAAAGTTCCCATTAAGGCAAGCAAATTCATTTCGATAGAAAAAATTTACAAAGCAAGAGTTCGACTCAAAGGAGTAGTCGATCACACTCCGCTAATGCAAAATTTTAATCTTTCCGAAAATTACGGCTGCAATGTTTTTCTAAAAAGAGAAGATCTACAAGTCGTCCGTTCCTACAAAATAAGAGGCGCTTATAATAAAATGGCTTCGCTTTCGAAAGAAGAATTGGAAGCAGGAATTGTCTGTGCAAGTGCGGGGAACCATGCGCAAGGTGTCGCATTGGCTTGTCAAAGATTAGGCGTCGATGGGAAAATCTATATGCCAGGAACTACACCAAAACAAAAGATTGATAAGGTCAGACGTTTTGGAAAAGAGCGAGTAGAAATCATCTTGGGAGGGGATACTTTTGATGCGTCGTATAAGATGGCGTTGGCAGATTCTGAGGAAAATAGCAAAGTTTTTGTCCATCCATTCAATGATGAAAAAGTAATCGAAGGACAAGCAACTGTTGGTTTGGAAATATTGGAAGACTGCAAGGAAAATATCGATTTTGTTTTTGTTGCAATTGGCGGAGGAGGTTTAGCGTCAGGTTTGGGAAGTTGTATGAAACAGATTTCTCCCAAAACAAAAATCATCGGAGTCGAACCAAAAGGTGCTGCTGCGATGTACGAAGCTTTGCAAAAAAATGAATTGGTGACTCTTGAGAAAATTGATCCTTTCGTCGATGGTGCAGCGGTGCAGCGAGTAGGGGAGATCACTTTTAATTATTGTAGAAATATTATCGATGATATGATTTTGGTGCCTGAGGGAAAAGTTTGTTCGACTATTTTGCAACTGTATAATGAAGAAGCGATTGTGGCAGAACCTGCAGGTGCCTTGACAATTGCAGCGTTGGATTTTTACAAAGAAGAAATAAAAGGCAAGAATGTAGTCTGTGTCGTGAGTGGTGGAAATAATGATATTACTCGAACGGAAGAGATCAAAGAACGCTCTCTTTTGTACGAAGGATTGAAGCATTATTTCTTGATTCGATTTCCACAGAGAGCAGGTGCGCTGCGAGAATTTTTAAATAATGTCTTGGGGCCAGATGACGACATCACTCATTTTGAATACACTAAAAAAACAAATCGAAATGCTGGTCCAGCGTTGATTGGAATAGAATTAAAAGATCCAAAAGATTATGATTGCTTAATTGAGCGAATGGAAAAACATGAAATTAAGTTTCAAACATTAACTGATAATCCAACTTTGTTTGAGTTGTTGGTTTAGTACCTCCGAAGCTCCCGCTTGGAAATCATTTCGCTCCGAAGCGGGAGCTTCGGAAGTACTTATGTTGCCCTTTCTTTCGTCCTCAAAATTTGCTGCAAATGTCGCTGTTCATGCGCCACGACAAATCGAAAACCATCTCCAATTTTTATTTTTAAAAGTCTAAAAAATTCCACCCTAATTTTTCTAGGATTCAAATTTTTATTTTTGGCTAGATTCAAAAGTTGTAATAATTTTCGTTGATGCCCTAGGAATTCTTGAACCACTTCGAAGGTCAAAGTCGAACCTTTTGGATCAACATGCTTCATTGTTTTGATTGGTTTTTCATTCGATGGCGCAATCAATTTTGTAAAATAATTTCCAAGCCAACCTGATTTAAAAGATTGAGGTGAAGAGGATCGAGCGAGTGCTTTTTCCAATTGGTCATTATAAAATCGATGGTAAATATTGAGGTGTTCGTAACATTCTAAAACGCTCCATGAATCTGCATTTTCTTTCCATTGAACTATTTTTGAATCAAGGTTCAATACTTCTTGTTCAGTAGTTTCAATAATCTCTTGAACGTCATTTTGTAATTGTAAAATTAAATCTTGTGCTGTCATTTCTTTTTTTTATAAATATAAAACTTCACGAATTACCAAATCTTGATTGAAATCAAGATTTTATATTTTTCATATTTCGGCTCAAAGTCTCGGGAGTCATGCGAAGATAGGAGGCAATATATTTGAGCGGAACGATTTGAAAAATATGCGGACTTCGATTAAGTAATCGTTGAATTCGAGTGGACGGAGCGATTGTCAGCAAATCAATTTCTCTTTCGATTCTTCCCAAGAGTGCTTCTTTCAACATTTTTCTCCACAAGCGTTCTAGGCTAGGGAAATTTTCTAGGTGTCGATAAAAATCATTTTGAGAAATTCCAACGACTTTAGTTTTACTCAAGGTTTGGATAAAATATTCTGATGGCAATTTTTTCACAAAAGAAGGAAAAGAACAAATGACGGAAGGCGAATACCCAAATTCCACACATTGATTCTGATCTTCATTTGGATAAAAAATACCAACTGTTCCTGCTTTAATAAAATATAAATATTGCTCCACTTGATTGGTTTGAATCAAGAAATCACCTCGATTTAATTCCTTCGAATATTGCCAAGAAGCAAGCAATGCTTCGCAAACTTCGTCCGGTAATTTTAAGTTGTTTTAAGGAAATCTAAAAGCATTGTATAAAAAGTATTTGTGGGTAATCCAATAAATAAAATCTAAACAAATATCATTTTTTTCCTATATATTTACATTGTATAAAAATAATATTCATTTTTTTTTAATATTTAAAACTAATTACCCATGAGAATTTTAGTATGTGAAGATGAGGAAATTTTATTGACTTCGTTAGCGTTTCGATTAAAAAAGCAAGGATTTGAAATCATTTTAGCCAAAGATGGTAAAGAGGCTTTGGAAAAAATAAAAACAGAATCTCCTGACTTGATCGTAGCAGATATTGAGATGCCTCAAGTTTCAGGATTGGAGCTCATTACTTTTGTTCGAAAAAAGATGAAAAGCGATTTGCCGATCATTATGATCTCAGCTATGGGAAATGATGATACTGTTTTAGAAGCATTCAGATTAGGTGCGACTGATTTTATTGCTAAACCATTCAAGCCTTCCGAATTGGTTCTTCGAATCAAAATGGTTTTCCAAAAAATGGAACTCGTTGCTAGTTAGCAGTTTTTAGTTTTTCAGTAAACAGTTGGCAGTAAACAGTTGCCAACTGCTTACTGCCAACTGGCTACTAAATCTTTTCTACAAGAAAACTCCCCTCCAAAATTCCTTTCCAACTTTTCTTATTTCCTTAAAAATGAGACTACTTTTGTGTGAAACTTAGTATCTATAATTGAGTTAGATAGCATAGAATTTATTTTATGGAGTTTAGTAGAGTAAAACCTATTTGTTCTTAAAGCGCTAACTAAGCCTTTGTTTAAAATAATCATTTATTTTCTATCATTTTTTAATCCGTGAAATAGAAAAATTATTATTATGAAAGGAATTATCCTTGCAGGTGGATTAGGTACTCGACTTTATCCACTTACCCTTGCAGTCAGTAAACAATTAATGCCAGTCTATGACAAGCCGATGATTTATTATCCGCTGTCAATTTTATTGCAAGCAGGTATTCGAGATATTGCCATTATTTCTACTCCGCATGACTTACCTAATTTTGAAAAATTACTCAAAGACGGTAGCGATATTGGATGTAACTTTACTTACATCCCTCAATATAATCCAAACGGTTTGGCACAAGCATTTGTCTTGGGGGAAGATTTTATTGGAGGCGATAGTGTCGCTTTAGTTTTGGGAGATAATATTTTTTATGGAAATGGATTGCGAGAATTATTGCAGGCGAGTGCTAACCCAACGGGTGGAATTGTTTTCGCTTATCAAGTAGCTGATCCAGAAAGATATGGTGTAGTTGAATTTGACAAAAACTTTAAAGCACTTTCGATTGAAGAAAAACCCGAAAAGCCAAAATCAAATTACGCAGTTCCCGGTTTGTATTTTTATGACAACTCAGTCGTGGAAGTAGCAAAAAATTTAAAGCCAAGTCCCAGAGGAGAATATGAAATTACTGATGTCAATAAATATTATTTGGAGCAAGGGAAGTTGCAAGTGGGCGTTTTGAGTCGAGGAGTGGCTTGGTTGGATACGGGCACGCACAAGTCGCTAGTTCAAGCAGGGCAATTCATTGAAGTGATCGAAGATCGTCAAGGTTTGAAAATTGGGTGTATCGAAGAAATCGCTTGGAACATGAGATTCATCGATGACGAACAATTGGAAAAATTGGGTCAAAAATATATCAAAAGTGGATATGGAGAGTATTTACTTAGACTACTGAAATAATGGTTAACTGTTAATGGTCAATTTCAGGGAGTGTAAT
>Ga0209712_10000237_pt1 | contig 50529 bp, 41 predicted proteins | sample ArcOceMetagenome_FD_187443 | JGI IMG/M metagenome (GOLD analysis project Ga0209712, IMG submission 187443) | Marine eukaryotic phytoplankton communities from Arctic Ocean - Arctic Ocean - Greenland ARC118M Metagenome (SPAdes) (version 2) | ecosystem: Environmental > Aquatic > Marine > Oceanic...
CGCAGGAACGAACTCGAAAAAAATACCAGAATCCACATTCAACAATAATCCTTCATGTGGTTGGGCATCTTGAAAAGCAATAAATCCTTCCGACGCAGGATACGTTTCCACACTATCTATTTTTTTTCCAACCAACTCTTCTAACTTCGAGCGGTAAGGTTCGAAATTTACGCCACCATAAACGAAGGTATTATAATTCGGAAATAAATCTTTAATGTATTTTTTACCACTCACTTCTAGTAATCGTTCAAAGTACATTTGCACCCAAGGCGGAATTCCGCTGATCATTCGCATGTCTTGTCCAAGCGTTTCCACTACGATTTTCTCCAATTTTTCTTCCCACTCATCTATGCAATTGGTCGGGTAGGAGGGCAATTGATCTCGCTTCAGCCAACTCGGAACCATGTGATTCACAATGCCTGAAAGTCGCCCAGTTTTGATGCCACTAATTTCCGTCAAGACAGGACTGCCCGAAAGGAAAATCATTTTTCCATCCAAAAATTCTCCTTTACCCGTTTTTGCATAATAATTAAAAAGCGCATTTCGAGCCGTTCCAAAATGATTAGGGATACTTTCTTTGGTGAGTGGGATATATTTTACGCCAGAAGTAGTGCCTGAGGTTTTGGCAAAATATTTAGGAATGCCTTTCCAGAGTACATCTGATTTCCCTGCTTTGATTTGTTCGATATAACCTTTCAACCCTTCGTAGTCTCGAATCGGAACTTGCGCTTTGAATGCTTCGTAGGAATTTATTTTTTCAAAACCATGATCCTTTCCAAAGGAAGTATGCTTGGCACTTTGAATCAAGTTTTGAAAAACTTTGTCTTGAGCAGCCACCGCTTCCTTGGACCACTTTTGAATATCCCGTGCAATTTTTTTTGCAAAAGGCTTGACTAGAAATGATTTATAACCCATTGGAGTATGTTTGTTTTTTTTGCAAAAATAGAAAATAGTTTCGTATTACGATTCTCCGAATCGTTCCTCGTTGGACGACTCTCCGAGTCGTTGCATATTTCTAACGACTTGGAAAATCGTTTGACGGGAAACGACTCGGAGAGTCGCAATACAAAACCCCACCTTGGTTACCAAGGTGGGGTTTTCTTTATCTGAAAAAATGATTACTTAAAATCTCAAATCTTCTATGTGTACACCAGGGAATTTCTCTTTATCAAAAGTGAAATCTGCAATCGTGAATTTTTTATTCGCTTTAAAATTTTGAATCTCTAAAGTAAACCTAGAACCATCTTTTGAGAAAACTTTAATTCTTTTGACCGCCGAAGTTTTCTTTTCAATCGTCATTCTAATTTTTGAATATTCAGAATCGCCTTCCAATGGTTTAAATTCAATTTGCAAAAGAGGCACTCCTTTTTCTACAATGGCATTGGTCAAGGCATACAGATATTTTCCTTTTTTGTAAAAATTATAAAAATCCTGTGGTGCCATCATTTCATCATCACCTTCTTCTGGTGGATCATTGAGTTGCACTTCCTTATTTTGTTTGTTGTGCACCCAAAAATTTTCACCATCGCAAATCATGGAATAAGAACTCAAATCCACATTGTATTTTTCTCCTTGTTGCTTTAGTTTTCCAGTTTGTGTATCAACAGGTTCTTCAGGGGTTTCAATTTTCAAAGAAAAAGTAGCTTCAATACTTTTATAAGCTTCATATTTTTCACTCACTTTATCGAGTACTCTTTGCGCTTCTGGATCCACATCTTGCGCTTTCGTAAAGTCCTTTTTTTGTGCAAACCCAGTTGCCAAAAAAAAGGTGCTCATCATTATTGCCATTATATATTTCATATCAATCGTGTTTTCTTTTTTCTAGGAATAAAATTCTTGTTCGGGTATAAATGTTAGTTCGTCTTTATGACGTAAAATTAATGCAATAATAACGCTTTTAACAAGCCATAGTTTATTAAAGTGAAGTTAAAGTTTCAGTAATTCCGAAGCTCCCGCTTGCCCGTATGGGCTTTGGGAAATATTAGCATCGAAGCCTATGCGGGCAAGTGGGACTTTCGAAGTACTTAGAAAATACGAAACAATATTGAAATGGAAACGACGATAGTGGACAAAATAAATATCCCCGCAATTATAGCTATCAATAATTTTACAAAAAAAGGCAAATCCGTTTTTCTCAAAAAGAAATAAATCAACCCAAAGTACCCCTTAAGAATTAGCGCATACAACGTTACAAAGATCCACTCAAATGGATTGGCTAAACCTTAAAATGATAATTCCCCTCGTCGATATAATAGGAAAAAAGAAATAAAATAGCCGACTAGAATAAAAACTAAAATGGCAGATTTGTTTGGAGAGAATAAATGAGGCTTAGTTGAAGTATTCATTTTGTTTTATTTAAAAGTAGGTTTTTTGAAAGTTATCCTGTCTTTATTTTATGTTAAGTAATTGTAATTACTTTTACAAAATTAGTTCGAGGTTTTGATTACCGATAGAAGTAGAATTTATACAGAGAAATGCTAACTACTTAGCAGCCAATCAAAAAAAATGGTCATCAACTAGGGGGAATGTGCTCATTTTGTACCTTAGTATATATAAACTACATTTTAATAAAAGGTAACTTTAATATTAAATCACAGATAAAGGAATTGTATATTTGACGTTTAAAAATAACAAATCCAAATTAAAAAATAGACTTGATGGTTGATTTTTTCAGCATTCAGAACAGTACGGAAAATCCGACTTTACTGCTCATTATTTATACCGTTTTATTTTCCTTTTTGCTGTCGTCTTTGATTGCGTTCACCTATGAAAAAACTTCACGGGACGTAGCCACGCCAATATATTTTATTCAGGCAATAGTATTGTTGTCGATTGTCACGGCAACGGTGATGCAAGCGATAGGTGATAGTGTAGCTAGAGGATTAGGTATGTTGGGAGCATTGGCGGTGATCCGATTTCGGACGACTTTGCGAAATCCTAGGAACATCGTTTTTATGTTTTCCTCTTTGGCAGTTGGAATAGCTTGTGGTGTTTATGCGTTTGTCATTGCAATCGTAGGGACGGTTGGTTTTTGTCTTACCGCTTTTGCTTTGAGGTTAACGCCTTTTAGTCAGAAAAATAATTTGGTGGGTACTTTACGATTTGAGATGCCAGAAGATGATGCGAAATTAAGTGAGATAAGAGAGATTTTAAAAAAATATTCTGAACGATTTGCGCTCAAACGATATAAAACTTTTAGCAGTTCTGAAAAAGAAAACTTGATCGAATACGAGTATAGATTGAAATTAAAAAAAGAAGAGGAAGGACTTCATTTGGCAAAAATTCTTCGACAAATTCCAGAAGTGAATTCGGTTCGATTGGCGTTCGATGATGCTGCGGAGGTTATTTAATTTATAGTAATCTACTTTTGAACTTTAATTAGTTATTGAGTTATTTGTTATTAGGTTATGATCAAGAATGTAGAAACCTGGAGTAATAATAAATAACCAATAATCCGAAAAGTAGAATTAATTAAGGAAAATGAAAAAATTTAATTTAGTATATCTGCTGTTTTTTTTAGTGATTGGTGTGATCTGGCAACTCAACACTCGATATGGAAAACATACGGTGATGTTTTATGGATTTGCAGAAACGAAGGAAACAGAAATTAATTTGGATCATCCTGTGGAGGTCAATCGTCTCTTTGTGACGCCTGGTCAAAAAGTAAAAAAAGGAGAATTGTTGGCTGAAGTAACGCACTCTACTTTTGGTTTAAAATTGAATAACATTTCTCATTCGATGGATGAGTTGCGGTTGGAAGAAAATATTTTTAAAGCAGATATTCGTTCTTCCATCAGTCGATTAGAAGCTCAGAAAGTGGCCAAGGAAAGTGAACTTAATTCTCAAATTCGACAATTGGAAACGGAGATCGAAGTGAATCGCTCCTTGCTTGAAGGATTGAAGAGTATCGATATTTCTGAAGCAACGGTGAATCCGAGAGAGACCAAAATTGCTAGTCTGAGGGAAGAACTTGAATTAGTGGTGAAACCCTTGGAAGTACAGATTGCTAGACTCAACGAAGAACTGACTTCTCCCAATAGTCCGAAACGAATTCAAATTCGAAAACTCAAGGAAGATCAAAAATTTTATACAGAGGAAAAAGATGGGCTTTCCATTTTCGCTCCGAAGGATGGTTTGATTGGAAATATTTATTGTAAGGAAAAAGAAAATATTTCGTCCTTCAATACTTTGATTTCTTTTTATGAAGAAAATCCGACGATGGTAAAAGGTTATGTTCATGAAAATTTAATTCTTGAGGTGGCGGTGGGCGATACAATCGAAGCAATTTCTACGCAGCATCCTGAGCATAAATGTCAAGGAGTGATTACCGGTTTAGGTTCTCGAATTGTTGAAATTCCAGAGCGACTTAGAAAAAATCCAGACTTGAAAACTTATGGTCGAGAAGTATTAATCTCAATTCCTCCAAGTAACTTTTTTTTACAAAAAGAAAAAGTGATGTTGAATTTGTTGAAAGAAACGTCGCGACCGACGACTATTTTTGATTCGATCTTGGATTCGAGTGAGGAGAAAACGAATAAAGTAATTACTGGAAAAGGATAAGCCCCTAACCCCTAAAGGGGAATTTTCCCATATATAGAGAAATCATGCTGAGGTCGAAAAATATTTATTTAATGGTTAACGAGAATTTTATTTTTAAAAAAAGTGGTTTTTTTCTTTTTTTTCTTTTTGTAAATGTATTTGTGCCAACGTTATCAAATGCGCAGAATACACTTTCCACTTCTGATATTTTATCTTCTGCCAAACAACAATATGTGCTGGGTCTTCAACAACAGCGAATTGATTTTTTAAAAAACTCCACTCATAAATTACCGCTGGTTGACGAAATGGAATTCAGAACAGAGACGAACGATTTTAAATTGGAGGAGCAACAATATGTCCTTCGAGGAAGGTTTCATACCAAGGCGCAGCAACGGGCGCACGCAGATTTCCAACAAGCAAAAATAGAATTAAATACTATTGAGGAACAACTCTTGATGCAAGATTTATTGCGAGAGAGATATGATGCGATTGTGAAAGTTTCTTATTTTGAAAAATTACTTGTAGCAAAAAAAGCACAAAAAATATTGTTGGAAGATAGAATGACCGTTTTGAAAAAAAGCATCAATTTGCCTAAGTTCAATATTTTAGATTTGATTGATGCAGAGGATGATTTGCATGAAGCGGATCGTGATATTTTAAGAATAAAAAATGGGTTGACTTTAGCGCAACAACAAATATTTCGCTATTCCAATCAGCGGGGATATTTGAAAACGGATGTGCAATTAATTGATATTGAAGAAGTTATGAAAGTAGTGCGTTCGCTTTCAAGTGAGCCTTCGACTGCTCATGCCACTTTAGTTAAAAGGAATTTGAATGTGAATTTAGCGGCGAAAGAGCAAGCTATTCGAAGGACGCAAGAAGAGAATACGGTTGACTATTTTCAAGCTAAAATAGGAGGAACGGATGATAATGGCTTTAAACAAAATTTCTCTTTGGGAATGGGGATTACGATTCCAGTCCGAAATCGACAACAGGATAATTTGGATGAATTGGAATTTGAGAAAATAGACGAGAATTTGAAATATGAAGAACTCAAAATCGAACTCAAAGAACGCATGACCCAAATTCGTTTGGAGATGGAAAACCAATTTGAATTATATCAATTGCTAGGTCAACAATTGGAAAATAGCCAAGCGGATGAAGTACTTAAACAATATCAAAAAATCGCTGGCGCTTCGCCCATCGCGATGTTAAAATTAAAAGGCAGTCAATTCAAAAAGGAGTTGGAACAATTTAGTGTTCAGCAAAACATTTATGTGTTGTATGTGGAGTTGTTGGATGCTTCGGGGAAGATGATGGAGTTGCCGTTACGGAATTATTTGATGGGGAGTTTGGAGGAGTTTTAAAAATAAAGATGTATTTTGGAAAAGACTTAATTCTATAATTTCCAAAATATAATTCCTCATGAAACTTAAATATACGCTCTTAATAATTTTCTTCTCCACTATTTTTTATGCTCACCTTTCAGCGAAAATAATTTATGTTGATACTGATGTTACAAATGGCAATCAAGACGGCACATCATGGGGGAATTCCTATTCCATTTTACAATTTGCGATTATCGAAGCCGAGTACGGCGATACCATCTGGGTAGCAGAAGGTACTTACAAACCCACCAATAGTTCTTTCCGAACTATTTCTTTTTCCTTAAATAATGGTATAAAATGGTTTGGTGGATTCCAAGGAAATGAGACGGAGTTATCACAGAGAGATTTTGAATTATACCCAACTACCTTGAGCGGGGACATAGGAATACAAGGAGACAGTATAGATAATAGTTACCATGTAATTTACTCGGTTGATGCAGATTCTACGACAGTATTGGATGGTTTTCAAATACGAGAAGGACAAGCAGATAATGGTTTTTGGAATGACCCATCGAGCTACGGAGGAGGATTGTTGATAGAAGGAGCAATAGGTCTTCAAAGTATTCAAATAAAAAATTGCCATTTCTATAAAAACTATGCTTTATTTGGAGGAGCAGTAAATTGTTCGACTCTTTCTCCTACGTTTAACAATTGTCAATTTTCGGAGAACGTAGTAGAAGTTTCTGGTGGAGCTATATGGAAAGGTGGAAACTCTATTGATTCCTATCAGCCTTTTATATCAAATTGTTTTTTTGAAAAAAATATTGGAAGGGGAGGAGCTGTATTTGGTAATGTTACAGGTATTCACAAAGTGGTAGATTCTGATTTTTATGGAAATAGAACAATAGATAGTAGCGGATTAGGTGGTAGTATCGCATTTGATGGTAATCTAACTTCTGAAAATAGTGACTTAGAGATTAAAGGTTGTCATTTTGAAGGAGGTAAAGCGAGTCATGGAGCAAGTATTTTTTATGGTACATATTTTAATAATTCAGAGACCCTATTTAATTTCAAAATTAATGATTGTGTTTTTATAGCAAATCAAGGTTTGGTCGTTTCTTCATTGAATCAGGGGAATTGTTCTGTTAATTTAACAATTAAGAATGCTAACTTTATTCAAAATGGTCTTGATACTATAGGAGGAGTAATTTTTTTACAAAATTCTAGTGAAGGAACATATAATGCGAATATAGATAAATGTACATTTTTAGAAAATGGTTTTCCAGCTTGGCCATTGCAATCGGTGATTACTAACCAAGCTGATTCTTTAAAAATATCCAATTCTGTTTTTGGAAAAAATTATCAGGAAATTCTTAATTCCAAAGGAGATGTAGATATAATCAATTCTACCTTCTATGGAAATGGGAATAAGATTATATGGAAAACATGGAATAAAGAGATGAATATTGTCAATTCCATTTTTTGGGAAGACTTAGTTCTTGAGCAAGTTTTTTCCAATGTATCGGGATCTTTAACTGATACCACAAAAGCAATGTTAGGTTTTAACATCAAAAATACCTTGCTGAAAAATGATAATTGTTTTTTCAACGGCATCGACTACTGCGGCAACAACATGCTCTACAACCTCTACCCCGAATTCCGGGACAGCATGAATAACGACTTCTCCCTCCGTTCCTGTTCTCCTGCCATCAACCAAGGCGAGAATATATCCATCGACACATTAGGTATCTTTTTTGACATCGAAGGCAATCCTCGCACCTTGGATGATGCCGTAGATTTGGGAGCGTATGAGACGCAAGCATTTGAAGTATTAGTTCCACAAACACAAAATGTCAAATGCAATGGTGGAGCAGATGGAGCGATTATTTGGGTGCAGCATGGAACACCACCATTTATATTTGAGTGGGACAATGGTGTGACAACAGGGACTGCATTTACAGGGCTAAGTGCAGGAACTTATTCGATAGCGGTGATGGATGGCGATAGTTGCACCGACACATTTAGTATGACGGTCAATCAACCTTTGCCACTCGAAATCATGGATACTATAACTGCTGCAACTGGCGCAATGAATGGCGATGGAATGATCGAAGTGATGCCAACGGGAGGCGTACCTAATTATCAATATCTATGGAGTAATGGTGATACGACTGCTTTGGTGGAGAATCTTTTACCTGGGATTTATACAGTAACCGTAATCGATGCCAATGGTTGTGAAGAGATTTTAGAAACAGAAGTTGGTTTTATGACTGCGATAAATGAGTTGGATAAAAAATATTCGATTCAATTGATTCCTAATTTGATCGAGCAAGGAGCAACGGCTCAGTTGATTTTTGATATAAAGCAAAATGCTTATTTTGAAGTAGAGATATTTAATAAAATTGGACAGTTTCTTTTTTTTTAAAAAATAGAAATAGGAGCGGGAAGGAATAACTATGAGTTGCCGATTTTAAAAGAGCGAGGTTTGTTTTTTGTAAAAATAAAGAATGAAATGGGGGAAGTGAAAATATTGAAATGGATAATTTTATAGATAAAAAAAAGAGGCTAACTACGGTGTAATTAGCCTCTTAGTTTTTTTAAGAATAACTTGAATAGTTACGACTACCCTTTTATTTTCTTTTTTAAATATTTATCTAAAAAGATAAGTGCTTTACTGTAGCCTTCAATTTGATTTTCTTTTTTCACAAATCCATGGCCTTCATCTTCAAAAAGTACATATTCCACAGGAACATTATTCTTTTTGATGGTAGCAACCATTTCATCCGATTCAATTTGAAGTACTCTCGGGTCGGTAGCTCCTTGCAAAACCATAACTGGATTTTTAACTTTATCGCCATGGAAAACTGGAGAAATATCATAAAGCCGAGTACTGTCTGCAGTATTCGGATCTCCCATTTCTAAGTAGAGTGCTTCTTTAAATGATTCCCACCAAGGCGGAATATTTTTTAAGGTACGCAACCAATTGGTTACGCCAAAAAGATTAACCCCAACTTCAAATTCTTCAGGGGTGTGAGTCATTGCTCGCATGGTCATAAATCCTCCGTAGGAACCTCCGATGATTCCGATTTTTTCACCATCAATATAAGGTTGTTGAGCCAACCATCTTTTTCCTTCGATACAATCTTGCAAATCTTTTTCGCCATGATTTAGATCATCCATTTTGAAAAAAGTTTTTCCATAGCCACTACTTCCTCGATTGTTGACCGCTAAAACAGCGTAACCATGATTGACCAAATATTGAATAAACGAAGAATAATTGGCACGAGACTGACCACCTGGGCCACCATGCACCCAAACTAAAGCAGGTACTTTATTTTCTTTGGTCGCTCCTTTTGGTTTGTAATAAATCGCTGGAATTTGCAAGTCATCAAAAGATTTATATCGAACGATTTCGGCTTCCACCAAATCATCAGAATTGATTTCAGCGTTGAGCGTTTTGGTCAACTGTTTATGTTTTTTTGTTCCAAAATTATAGAGGTAAAGATTGTTCGTAGATTTAGAACTGCCTGCGGAAAAAATCATTTTATCTTCGCTTCTAGAAATCCGAACAGAAGAAACATCTCCATTTGGAATGTCCGGGAAAGCAATGTTTTGACCAGTTGAAGTATCTAAAATTTTGACGACAGTTTTGGCATCTTGATTAATTCCTACGACTCGGTATTTTCCATTTTTGGAAAAATAAGCATAGGAAATATCCCAATCTTCTTCCATGATTTTTTCCCTTTTTTCAGTTTCAATATCATATCGCATCAAGTATCGAAATTCACTTCCATCATTGGTCAAATAATAAAGTGACTTGCTATCCACACTAAAATCAGCTGCACTATTTCCAGATAAATTTTCATTTATTTTTATCTTTTTATTCGTTTTAGTATTCAATAAAAATAGATCAACATCATTTGTATTGACTGCTTTAGTGACTGCTATGTATTGTTTGTCATTTGAGATTCCATTGAAATCATATCCTTCCTTATTTTCATAAAGAAGTTTTGAAGCAAAATTTCCAGTGTCCATTTCATAGACATCCATGTATCTTTTATCTCTTTTATTAGAACCATAAAAGAAACTTTTTAAATCATTACTCCATCCATTAAATCCAGCTTTAGCTCCTTCATCTGGAGTCAATTCTTTTGTTGAGCCATCTTCATTTCGAAGGAAAATATGATCAATTTCATCGCCTCCATTATCAGCGGTATAGATCATCCGATTATCATTTGGAAAGAGAGAAGATACCCAAACAGATTCATCTTTTGATTCCGTTAATGGTTTGCGTTCACCTGATTCCAGATTAATTAGATAAGCATTGTAAATTCCAGATTCGTTACTTCCAACGAGAATTTCTTTTTCATCATGAGAAAAAGACCTTGCGTAAATGTTACTGTTAGTTAAAAATTGTTCAATGGAATATTGTTGGTGAGTGGCGGCTGTAGAATCTTGGTTCGTTTCAGCTTGTTTGCAAGTGAAAAATAAGGTAGAAAATAGTAAAAGGAAAAATAAATTTTTCATTGATTTTGGTTTTGATTAAAAAATAAATTGGAGATTTAATTAGCTAAATGTAATAAAATAAATTTGATTTTAATGACAAAAAAAAATGCTACCGATGCTTGAAGCATTGATAACAGTTTCGGCGACTGGCTTCGAGGCAGCCTCCAAGTTTCTCTAAAAAAAGGTTCTAAATAAAATCAAAATTCGAAAAAAAAACCAGAGACTAGCTCGAAGCCCTCCTCTGGTTTTAGGCATAAAAAAACCCAGCAAATCATTGATTTGCCGGGTTGTGGCCTCGTAATATAATTACGAAGTTGCCTCCTATTTCCTAGTTCTAATATCTTCCAAATACCGTTCCAATTCTATTTCGTCATATATTAAAACTTCTCTGGCTTTACTTCCTACACTTGGTCCCACAATTCCCAAAGCCTCCAATTGGTCCATGATTCGACCAGCTCGATTATATCCTAATTTTAGTCTTCTTTGTATCATCGATGTAGAGCCATGTTGATTGGAAACAATCAATCTTGCGGCATCTTCAAAGTTGTCATCTAAGTCTTTTGTATTGACTGCACCTGGCTTGGTACTATCGTCATCATCGCCATGAAATTCAGGTAAGAAAAATGGAGTAGCATATCCTCTTTGTGAACCAATGAAGTTGATTACTTTCTCTACCTCAGGCGTATCCACAAATGCACATTGTAATCGAACTAAATCACTTCCATACGATAATAACATATCTCCACGTCCAATCAAACGGTCTGCACCGCCAGTATCTAGGATTGTTCTTGAGTCTACTCTTGCGGTTACTTTAAAGGCAATCCGTGCAGGGAAATTCGCTTTGATTACTCCCGTAATAATATTCACAGAAGGTCGCTGAGTTGCAATAATTAAGTGAATTCCAACTGCCCGTGACAACTGCGCTAAACGTCCAATCGGTAACTCCACTTCTTTCCCCGCAGTCATAATCAAATCGGCAAACTCATCCACTACCAAAACAATGAAAGGCATAAATTTATGTCCTTTATTCGGATTCAATCTACGTGAAATAAACTTCTCATTATATTCTCGAATATTTCTCGCGTGCGCTTTTTTCAATAAATCATATCGAGTATCCATCTCAATCATCAAGGAGTTCAAAGTGTGAACTACTTTCGTCACATCGGTAACAATTGGTTCGTCCAATCCTGGCAAGTAAGCCAAGAAGTGATTTTCAATTTTGCTGTAGGGGAAAAGTTCTACTTTCTTCGGATCAATCAAAACCAGTTTAACTTGCGAAGGGTGCTTTTTATAAAGCAATGACATCAAAATAACATTAATACCAACAGACTTTCCTTGACCCGTCGCACCTGCAATCAAAAGGTGAGGCATCTTCGCCAAGTCGGCAACGAATACTTCATTTTGAATTGTTTTTCCCAAAGCAATTGGCAAGTCCATTTTGGCTCGCTTATATTTTTCGGATTGTAATAATTCTTTGAGCGAAACGATTTGAGTTTTCTTATTAGCTACCTCAATTCCGATAGTTCCTTTTCCTGGAATCGGAGCAATAATCCGAATTCCCATGGCAGACAAACTCAGGGCAATATCATCCTCCAAGTTTTTAATTTTGGAAATACGAACACCAGGCGCTGGGACAATTTCATAAAGCGTAACTGTCGGCCCGATGGTTGCTTTTATTTTTACAATTTCGATTTTGTAGTTCAACAAAGTCTCGATAATCTGATCTTTATTTTGCTCCAACTCTTGCCGATCTATTTCGAAATTGGCAGAACTATGATCTTCCAACAATGAAGTTGTAGGATGCTCGTAGTGAGATAAATCCAAGGTTGGATCATAAGGTTCGGTATGCAATTTATTATCCGTTTGGATCTCCAAAGTGGTTTCTGCATAGTCCGAAGTCAAGGTAGTTGCAGGTTGATTTGCAGGTTCATCTTCTTCGGTAGGAACGAATGGAGTAGGAGCAGATATTTCCATTTCAGCTTCACCTGAACGAAGTGTTTGTGGTTTTTCTCTTTTCTTTTTTTCCAACTCAAGAGCGAGTTGACCTTTTTTATTTTCTGGCATTTCGTCTGTAGGAACAGCACTTCCCGTTTCGCCAGTTGATATTTCAAAGTCAGTAGAAATGTCTTCAGAGTTGTCAGTTGATTCACTTGAAGTTCTAGGAAGTAATCCACCTGAAGTAGAAGTGTCTCTTTTAGGAGTAACTCTCGGGCGACGCGTTTTCTTTTTCCCTAAAAAATTACCGCTGAATAAATTTTCAAAAAAGAAACGAATATCTGAAATTACTTTTTCAACAGTCAACTCATTAAAGTTTGGATTGTTGGCCCAGATAAATGCGGTGAATCCTGAAAAAATAAGTAAGGCAATCAATCCAATAGTTCCGATAAATTTCAATAACCAATTCGTCGTTGCTTTCCCAAAAGCACCTCCATAAGGAAAGCTAGAAGATTGAAAAATGAAGTGAGCAAGGATAGATAAAAATAATAACAAGATAAATCCATTCCAAAACATCGACACATTTTCACTAAATGGTCTTTCTCGAATAGTGTTGAGTCCTAATCTTGCAAAAACAAAAACGAATATAAATGAAGGTAATCCAAAACCCCAGTAAAAAAACATATTGGAAACAATCGCCCCTAATCGACCCAACCAATTTGCAGCTCCAATTTCACCTTCGTAGAGAAAACTCCATGAGTGCTCGAGAACATTAGATTGATCTATATACCAAGTAAATAAATATGAAGTGAATGCTATAAAAAGATACAGAGCAATGAATATGCAGAACAGGCCAAGTAGCTTGTATATCCGTTCATCCTTAAATTTTGGAAAAGAAATATTGAGTTGTCCCTTACTTTTTTTTCTGGCCATTGCTTGTTTAATGTTAGTGTTTCTCTTTTTTTAATGTTCGTAGAGGAATTTTGTTCCTACGTTATAGGTGGTCAAGTTGAAATCAAAAACGACAGGAATAAGTGTTGATTTTAATTTTGGCTCGACAAAACGGACAATAAAATTCTACGAACTATTTTTAATGGTTTGACCTCAGATTCTAATAGTTTGCAAAAATATAGATAAAAATGTGGAATACCGAATGAAAAGGAATGGATTATCGACGATTTAGTTGAAGGTTTTAGACGAACTTCTTCATTCCTTTTTTTACTTTTGGAAAAATAGAAAAACGAAATATGAAATTATCAGTTGAAATCAGCATGTATCCTTTGGATGGAAATTATGAGGAGCACATTTTAAGTTTTATCAAAAGAATAAAATCTTACCCGAATATTTCTTCCAAAACGAATAGTATGAGCACTCAGATTTTTGGAGAATATGATGTGGTGATGTCGTTTTTGCAAAAAGAAATGAAACCTGTTTTTGTAGATAAAATTAAAACGGTCATGGTGATGAAATTTATTAATGCAGATTTAGATTATAATTTTGAATGATGAGAAGATTAAACATCGCTTTTGGAATCCTTTTTTTAGGAACGTTATATTATACTGTTTTTTTGGAAAACCTATAGACCGTTTTGGCTAAGAAAACGAATCCTGCATTTAATTATTTGACATTTGAGATGGCGCTTGATCGAGCTTTTTCCAAAGCTCTTTTTGCTTCGATTCATGAAAATGGAATGACTGCAACTGCTCAAGAAACGTTGGATGAAGATGTTTGGTTTATTCTTTTTTATGTGAGTTCGGCTGTTTTGGGTTGGATTCTTTTGCTGAAAAAATGGGGTTGAATAAAAATTGGTTGTTCATTTTGATCGCTGTTTTGGGAATTGCTGCTGGCGTTTGCGATACGATTGAAAATAGACACTTAGCAAATTTGTTGGCTGACTGGGGAGGTGCTGCAGATAATGGTTCAGTTGAGAAAGTATCCTTTTTTGCTAAAATAAAATTTGCGATAATTACTCCTTTAGCTTTGGGAGGATTAGTGGGTTGGATCTATTTTTTTGGGCGAAAGATGTTGAATCGGTGAAGTTTTTTTTTGCCGCTGACTTGGATTGATTTTTATGACGTCTCTTTCTAGTTATTAAATGCACCTTGGGGAAGGTCTTAAAAAGTCATAATAATCAGTCTAAGTCAGTAGCAAAAAACAACAATTAGGCTTCCCGCATTTCCCATAAAATTCCTTCTTTCAGCGCATAAGCAGAAACTAATATTTTTTCGATTTTCACTTTTTTGAGGATAAAATCAATGAGGATTAAAGCCACCACAATCATGTCTGCCCGAGTGGGAGGAATGCTTTCTTCAGCCCGTCGTTCCTCCAGATTCATAGCTAAAATTTTTTGATAAATAGGATGAAAATTTTCCACATTAATAGTAGCGCTTAAGGTTGTTTTTTGAGCATTGGGAAGTACTTTTTCCAACACATCAAAAGTGCCTGATGCACCGACCAGGCAAGTTGGCTGATGATTTTTTAAAACTTCAAGAAGTGGATGTAAAATTTGTTCGAGATGGTTGAGTAGTACATCAATTTCTTCAATCGAAATCGGTTCTTCTTGATGAAAATTATTGTAAAGAACGGCTACCCCAATTGGAAAACTCTCCGCCCAAAAGACTTCATTTTTATCAGCGATGATAAACTCCACGCTACCTCCGCCGATGTCCATAATCAATCCTTTTTCCTCTCCTAATTCTACTGCTTGAGTGACTCCAAGATGAATCAATCGAGCTTCTTCGACCCCAGGAATTAAATGAATGGAAATACCACTTTCTGCTCTAGCAGCTTTGATGAAGTCAAGACCATTGCTAGCAGTTCGAAGTGCTGCAGTTCCGAATGCATTGATGTTTTTAACTTGATGTTCGAGGAGTATTTTTTGAAAATGGGAAAGTGCTTGAAGTCCACGGAGGTAGGCTCTTTCTCCAATTTTTCCAATTCCATCTTCCGCGAGTTTTACGAAAATTCGTTCTCGAAAAAGTTCAGTAGATTTTCCTTTTTCATTGACATCTACGATGAGCAAATGAAAAGTATTCGTTCCTAAATCAATGACACCATATCTGTTCATAGAGAATTTTTTATAGCGTTATTGTTGAGGAGGTTGTTGAAGTTGGGCAAGTAAACCGTTGAAAAATTGAATACCAGAAGGTGTCATAAAATTAGCATACTTCGGTTGATTGTTTTCCAGAAAAACAAAGTAGTTACATCCTTTCGAATAGTAAATTAAACCTTCCAAAGCGACGTCTCCATCTTTATAATAAATCATGCGACCAAACGGTGGACAATTGACATCGACCAAGGCAACCTCTTGAGCAATCTGGCCAAGTGAATGACGTAAATCATTAGGTTCTTGACGACTAATTGTGAAGGGTAAATTATCAAAACTATAATCTACATAATCACATTTGTCATATAATGCCTTGATCGTTTCGAAAGGAATACTAGGGTACAAAACTTTACCATTTGATTTGATTTTAGTTTCTACGGCAGGAGGCTGAGAAGTAGTTTCTGTTTTAGAAGCAGTTGGTTTCTCTGTATCATTACATGAAAAAGCAAAAAGTGCAAAACATAAAATGGTAATAAATCGAAGTATCATATTTTAAGAATTATTTTTTTGGAAAAAGGAGTAATTGATCAAGTGCTTAAAACATATAAATGGCTCTAAAAGTCAAAGTTCTGCCAGCAAGAGACTGCGCTTGTTTTTCTTTTCTTACATCGAGAGCGGCATAAGAATATTGAGCATTAATTCCGATATGTGGGTTGATGAAATAAGTTGCTCCAATAATTAAGTCTAATGAGGTCTGATTAAAGTCTTGTAGGTCAGAGATATCTTGTCCCAAAAAATCGACCACTTTGAAATCAACTAATCGTCCCACAGAAAGTCCAGCAGTAAAATGTAATCTATAATATTCCTCTTCGTCCGCTTCGCCTAGCCAGTCTAAAAAGGAGATCATAATCGGTACTTCCGCATAATTCAATCGATAACTGTCAAATGGAATGGAGCGAGGATCATCTTTCCCTTTGTTACTTCCTTTTTGGCTAAACAAAATATCAATATTCCATTTCCATCGATCGCTGGTTTGGACTGCGATTCGGCCACCAACATTTAATCCGATCTGATTAAAACCTGCGAGTCCATCACCATGGAGTTGAGATAAATTCATTCCTCCGATCAATCCCGCTTCAAAAGTTTGTGCGTGAGTATTTTTTGAAAAAATAAAAACACAGAAAGTAAGCGTAATTATTTTGATAAAATTCAACATATTTTATTTTTTGCTGTAAAACTATAAAATGTCTAATTTAAAACGAGTATTTTAATTTTACATTTTAAAATTGTTTTATCTTTAGACTTTGAAAAGAAATTAATCAAGAAGTAAATATGTTTAAATATACAAAAACTACCTTGCAGAAAATGGAAACTATTTTTGACGAGTTGGATTATAAAGTGAGATATGAGAAAGGCAGTTTTAAGTCCGGTTATTGTCTGGTAGAAAATAGAAATATTGCGGTAGTCAATAAGTTTTTTGATGTAGAAGGCCGAATTAATGTTTTATTGGAAATTCTTGCCGACTTTGAAGCGATAGATGAAACTGCTTTTACGGAAAAGACTTTAGAGTTTTATAAAAAACTAATGAAGACGTTGGATAAAAAAGGAGGAGAGGAAAATGGAGTGGAAGTGGAGGACGTAAAAACAGAAGCACCGGAAGAAGAGATAACAGGAACAGAAGAAACTGCTGAGTCGGAATAATCAAGATTAAAAATAAATCTCAAAATCATTTCTGAGGTTAAAATATTCTCATCATAAAACTAAAAATTACCATTCTCGGAACAGGAACCTCTCAAGGAGTTCCAATTATCGGTTGCGATTGCCAAGTTTGCCAGTCAAATGATCCGAAGGATAACCGGTTACGAGTATCTATTTTAGTTCAAGCAGCAGGTAAAAATATAGTCATCGATGCAGGTCCCGATTTTCGACAACAAATGTTGAGAGCTGGGGTTCGTTATTTGGATGCGGTTATTTTGACACATGAGCACAATGATCATATGATAGGTGTAGATGATGTCCGACCCTTTAATTTTAAGCAGAAAGAAGAAATTCCAGTTTATGCTGCTGAGCGAGTTCAGAAAGATTTGAAGTTACGATTCGAATATGTTTTTTCTGAAAACAAATATCCAGGAGCTCCTTCGCTAGGATTACGTACGATTTCTAAAAATGAATCTTTTGAAATAGAAGGGGTAAAATTCATTCCAATAGAAGTGATGCATGGGAATTTGTCAGTATTAGGATTTCGGATTGGAGACTTTACCTATATCACAGATGCTCGAACCATCGCGCCGGAAGAAATGGCAAAAATAGAAGGAACCAAAATTTTAATACTTAATGCGCTACATTATTATGAGCATTATTCGCATTTTAATGTTCCTCAAGCCTTGGATGTGATTAGAAAATTGAAACCAGAGCAAGCATTTTTGACTCACGTAAGTCATCACATGGGATTAGCTGCTGAAATAAATAAAATATTACCTACTAATGTTAAATTAGCGTACGATCAGCAAGTGATAGAAATTGAGAAATAGAAGATTGAATTACCAACTTACTGTCATTGAATAAATGTTGTTTTCAATAAGGAAAAAATCAATTTTTTTCATATTAAAATAATAAAAAGGTGTAAAAGCTAGCAGGTTAGAGAATTACAAGTGAAGAATGATCACAATGGTTCGGAATTTGTATTATAAAATTATTAGATATTATTATTGTAAATACAATATTTGCATTTTTAAACAAAAAGACTGAAAAACGTTTTAATAAAAGTACTAAAGAGTTATTTGTCGTAATTAATCTTAATTATCTTTTACGGGAAAATAAAATACCCAAAAAAGACACTTATATTTATGACAAGAGTTATTTTCAAAAATAATTAGAAACTTAGTAATTGGTTTTTAGTTAGCATTCAAAAACTCCGACTATGAAGATTTTTTTTACATTTCTTATTTTATGCATTGGATTATCAGTACAAAGTCAGCAGTCTGGTCAGTACTCTATGTATATGTTGAATAAGTATCAAAATAATTCAGCTTATGCGGGTTTAGATAACTCATTAAGTGTAACAGGTGTATTTCGAAGTCAATGGGTAGGGTTAAATGGAAATCCAGTTATGCAAAATATCAATGCACATATGCCGGTGTACTTTATAAGAGGAGGAGTGGGGCTGAATGTAGATAATATTGAACTTGGTGCAGAGCAGAATACCTCGATGACACTCTCTTATGCTTATCACAAACTTTTAGGAAATATAGGAATACTTTCGATAGGAGCAGGAGGAGGTTTTTATCAGAAAACTTTAGATGGGAGTATTTTAAGAACTCCAGAAGGGGATTATGATGAAAATAATCCGATCAATCATAATGATCTAATTCTATCAGAAGGTAGAGAAACTGGGATAGTGCCAATATTTAATGCGGGGATATTCTTTCAAACAGAAAAATTTGAAATAGGTGCATCAGCAATAAATTTGGTAGAGCCTGAAGTTAATTTGAATACAAATGTTAATTTTCAATTGAACAGGCATTATTTTTTAACAATGGCATACAATTGGGATATTAATAATTCTTTTAGCTTGCAGCCATCGATTATGGTGAAATCAGATTTGGTCGAAACACAGTTAGAAATTTCAACAATAATTAAATACAACGACAATATATTTGGAGGACTTGCGTTTAGAGGATATAGCGAAAATACAATTGACGCAACAGCATTTTTGGTTGGCTTTAAATTGAGTGAGAAAATTACCCTAGCCTACTCCTACGACCTAACATTGTCCTCCTACAATTCGGTAAGTAACGGATCCCATGAAATTTTAATCAATTACAATTTGAATAAAATAATTGGAGCCGGAGTGCCTCCCCGAATTATTCATAATCCAAGATTTTTATAAAAGTTATTATTTATACGTTTATTTTTTTAAAATAATCGACGTATTAATTTAGTCTGAAGCAAAACTATCGACAGCAAAACTAAATGTGGAGAGAAATATTCTTTTTTGTAAAATTCTCCATCTTTTGTTTGGCTATTTATATCTTTGCTAGCTATTAAGCAAAATTCGAAATATAAATTTTTGTTTTAGCTTTTAAACGGACTATATTTACGTTCATTTTTTTAAGCTTTACTTAATCTGAAGGAAAACTCGGGTGTTAAAATGAAAAAATTATCAAAAACAGTACTGGTATTATTAACGCTTAGTATCATCGCAAGTTCTTGCGGAACCAAGCAAAATGGTCAATTAATTGGTGTATCTGATAGACCGTCATGGAGTGGAATCAATCCTTATGGAATGGTTTATATACCCTCCGGAACGTTACACATTGGTCCAAGTGATCAAGATGTAAGTCAGACCTACATCCAAAGACCTAAATCTATTTCTATCCAAGGCTTTTATATGGATGACACCGAGATCACTAATAATGAGTGGCGTCAGTTTGTATATTGGGTTCGGGATTCATTGGCTCATACCGCTTTAGGTAATGTGATGGATGATGAAGAAACGGGTGAAGAAAAAATTGATTGGGAAATGGAAATCGATTGGGAATCAGAAGAATTAGAAGACCTTTATTACTCTGGTGATGACCGATTTGCAAGTAGAAAAGAATTGGATACGCGAAATTTCGTATACAATTATGAATGGTATAATTGGCAAGCGGCGGCTCACAATAAAGATTTAGACGCACAAAGAGGAGATTTTATATTGAGAGATGATGCCAATATCTATCCTGATACATTAGTATGGGTGAGAGATTTTGCCTACTCATACAATGAACCTTTTACTCGTAATTATTTTTGGCATCCAGCCTTTGACGATTACCCAGTAGTGGGAATCGATTGGAAAATGGCCAATGCTTTTTGTTACTGGAGAACCAAACTTTGGAGTATCTCTGGCGATGTTAATTCTGAAGATTTTAGATTACCTACAGAGCATGAGTGGGAGTATGCGGCACGTGGTGGACACGAACATGCACCTTATCCATGGGGTGGATATTATGTAAGAAATGCTAAAGGTTGTCTTTTGGCTAACTTCAAACCTGGAAGAGGAAATTATCCAGAAGATGGAGGGTTTTATACAGTAAAAGCTGATGCTTACTTCCCTAATGATTATGGATTATATAATATGGCAGGTAATGTAGCAGAGTGGACTTCTTCTGCTTTTCATGAGAACTCCTATTCATTTATCCATGATTTGAATCCAGATTTCAGATATGATGCAACAGATGAGGATCCAGAAGCTCAAAAGAGAAAAGTAATCAGAGGTGGATCTTGGAAAGATATTGCATTTTTTATGCAAACAGGAACACGTCACTGGGAATTCCAAGATACGACTAAATCTTATATTGGATTTAGATGTGCATTGACATTCTTAGGTCGTTCAATTAATGACTTTTAGTAAAAGTATAAAAATATTAAGGAGCAGTTATTTAATGAAAATAACTGCTCCTTAATGTTTTATAAATTAATCTTAATTGAACCGAATCCTACCTATTATATTTACGTTAAATTAAATTGTTACTTTTTTTTAATTTAGCATTATGCTAAAGGGTTTTTCTATTAGAAAGTAGCAAACCAATTATTGAAATAAATTACTAACCTACTTAAAAAGATTAAAATGAGTTTTTTAAAGTCAAAAACGTTCAAGTACATTAAAAATTTAATTATTGGACTTGGAGCATCTGTAGTATTATTAGGAGCATTATTTAAGTTGGAAAGCTGGGAATATGCGAGTGAAATGTTGATTGCTGGATTATGTATCGAGGCATTTATCTTTGCTTTCTTAGGAATTATTGGACCTGAAAAAGATTATTACTGGGAAAAATTATACCCAGGGCTTGCCGATTATGATTCAAAAATTTCTCCATTAATGGCTGGTCCAATTAATGAAGAAGTTCCAGGAATAAACGGAGAAGTAATGGAGCAACAATTAGGTGGAATGTTGAATGAATTACAAGGAATGTCAAAATCTCTTGGTTCATTGAAAGCATTGCAAGAAGTTGATTTCTCAGGTACTGGTGAACAAATGAAATCTATGAGTAACTTCTACACTAGAATGAATGAGGCAATGGCTGATCTTTCTGATTCTTTAGAAGATACTAAAGCATACAAGCAACAATTAACTGCTTTAAATCAAAACCTCGGTTCTCTTAATTCAGTTTATGGAAATGTTTTGACTGCAATGTCAACCATTGGAAATAAATAATTAGGAAGGTTCTAAATTTTATTGTTTAATTAAAAAAAACAAAGGATATGTCAATACCTAAGGAACCCCGGCAGCTGATGATTAACTTGATGTACTTAGTACTGACGGCATTATTAGCTTTGAATGTATCAGCCGAGGTAATGAATGCTTTTATATCTATTGATAAGTCATTAGATACTACGAATAAGAATACTGTAAAAGCACTAAATGCAACTCAAAAAAGCTTAAATGATTTATTAAAAGATGATTCTAAGGAAAAATATAGACCACTTCAACCTGCTATCCAATCAATTAGAGATGAAGTAGAATCTTTTTCAAGCTATGTAGAAGATTTGAAAGTTAAGCTTATTGATGGTTCTGGAGATAAGAGTGGAGTTGTGGATGATGGGGATTATATTATTAAATATGAAAAGAGGTATAAGTTAAAGGGAATGAAAAATAAAGATATTCCTACTAAAATGATGGTTATTGATGGTGTAGGAGAGGAATTAGAAGGGAAAATCGCAGAGGCAAGAACTAATATCATTACAGCTTATAAAACAGTTTTGGAAGAACATGGAAAGACTTTTGGTTTAAAACCAGAAGATATCAAAACGAGAGTTGATAATTTTGAAAATAATTTAACTCTTGGAGTTTCTGAAGATTGGAAACAAACTGATAAAACAAGTTGGTCTGATTATAAATTTAGACAAATGCCTGTTGCTGCAGTACTTCCTACTTTGACTCAAATGGTTACTGACGCAAGAAATGCTGAATCATCTGGTGTAAATCAATTGGCTGAGCTTTCAGGTGGACGTGTAATTGAGTTTAACCAATTCTTTCCTGTGGTTAGTGCAAAAAAAGGATATGTTTTGGAAGGAGATAAGTTTGAAGCAGAAATTTCTGTGGGAACTTATTCTGATCAAATTAATCCTAACGATGTTACTATTACAATCAATGGTGTTGCAAAAAAACCAGATTCAAACGGTAAAGTACAATTTGTAGAAACAGCAAGTAGATTAGGTACTCGAAAACTTTCATTAAAGGCAGCTGTTCGAAATCCATTAACTGGAGAAACTAGTTCTGGAGATGCTGAATTTTCTTATGAAGTAGGAAAAGGATCTGTAACCGTTTCTGCAACTAAAATGAATGTATTTTATATTGGTGTGCCTAATCCAATTAAAGTTTCTGCAGCAGGTGTAAATAGTAACTCTGTAACAGTTTCCCTTGGTGGAGGTGGGGGTGGAAAACTCAAAAAAGTTGGAGGAACTGGCGAATATGAGGTAACGGTTACTAAACCAGCTAAACTTGGTCAAGAATGTCAAATTCGAGTAGCAGCTCCTGGATTGAAAGGTGAAAAAGCCCTTTTTCGTGTGAAACGTATTCCTGATCCAACTGCAAAACTTTCTGGAAATACCGGGGGGCAAATTGGTAATGGAGAATTCAAAGCTCAAGGTGGTGTATCTGCAATTTTGGATGGTTTTGATTTCGATGCCAAATGCCAAATTCAAGGATTCATTATAACTCGTCAAGCAAAACGTGCAGATCCTGTTGAGGTTAATAATAGAGGCGCCCGATGGACTTCTCAAGCTAGAGAGCTTGTAAATAAAGCAAAACCCGGTGATGTTTTCTACTTTGACAATGTTAAGGCTAAATGTCCAGGTGACCCTGCAGGTCGGAAAATTAATCCAATGGTCTTTAAAATAAAATAAAGATCTCAAAAATTCGTTTGGAATTTAGAAGTTTTGATTAATCATAACCTCTAAATTTCAAACTTAGAAATAATTAGTATTAAGAAAATTACATAAATCATTAAGTCATGAAGATTGCGTTTAAAATTTTTAGCTTATGCCTTTTAGGATTGTTGATTTTTTCAAATCCAGCAATGGCACAAGACCCAAATCCTGTGAACACAGAGGCAGAAACTACGGAGGATTTACCACTAGATGGCATCGTAGAAAAAAGATTAGTTGATGATCGTATGGTTTTACCTTATGCTCCAATCCGAGAAGCAGATGTTTTTTGGGAAAAAAGAATTTGGAGAGTAATTGACATTCGGGAAAAAATGAATTTACCATTTGCATTTCCTGAAAAACCTTTCTTTACGATTTTGATGGAAGCAGCCGTTAACGGTGAAATTGCAGCTTATAATGTCAATGAATATGACAAATTCGAAATGAGATTGCAAGCTGACGAAATCGCTTCAATGGGAAGTAATATTGATACAGTAATTACTTTCGATCCTGAAACTTACGAAGAGCAAGTTCAGATCGTTAGAAATGACTTGAATCCTGAAGATGTTAAACAATTCAGATTGAAAGAAGTATGGTTCTTTGATGAGAATACTTCAACTTTACAAGTTAGAATCTTAGGAATTGCACCACTTATTGATGTAAAAGATGACAATGGTAACTATCGTTTTACCAAGCCTATGTTCTGGATTTACTATCCTGATTGTAGAGAGTTGTTTGCACGTCATAAAGTTTTCAATCCTGGAAATGATGGTGACTTAGGAACTTGGGAAGACCTTTTCGAAAGAAGATTTTTCTCTAGTTACATTTACAAAGAATCTAATGTTTATAACAGACGTATTCAAGATTACCTTCAAGGGGTAGATATCTTACTGGAAGCAGATAAGATTAAAAAAGAAATCTTCAACTACGAACATGATTTATGGTCATATTAATTTAATATGATAAAATATACAAAAGCCCATTTCGATTTTTCGGAATGGGCTTTTTCATTTTAATTACATCTTGATTATAAAGACAAAAACCATATCCTTTCGTATTTTTGTTATAGAAAAATAAGACTATGCAAGTAAGACATAAAGACAGACAAGTTTATTTCAAGGAGCAGATATTTACAACTAATAAATATGTGATTCCTTTTTTGGAAAAACATATGCCTGTAGATTCAAATACAAGAATCTTAGAAATTGGATGTGGAGAGGGTGGGAACTTAGAACCTTTTTTAGAATTAGGTTGCAAAGTAGTTGGTGTAGATTTAAGTGAAGGGAAAATAAAAAAAGGAAGAGTTTATTACGAAACTCACAAGAAGAAAGATAATATTCAATTTCTTTTCAGAGATATTTATGAAGTCGAAGTAGATGAAATTGGAACCTTTGATTTAATAATTATGCGAGATGTCATCGAACATATCCATAATCAAGAAAAATTCATGGGATACCTCAAAAAGTTTGTATCCAAAAGTGGAAAAATATTTTTCGGTTTTCCTCCTTGGCAAATGCCTTTTGGTGGACATCAACAAATATGTCAAAATAAAACAGCTTCCAAACTCCCTTACTATCATTTGTTTCCTCGAACACTTTATGCGGGAATGCTGAAAATGTTTGGAGAGCCAGCAAACAGAATTGAGGCACTTCTCGAAATAAAAGATACTGGAATAAGTATTGAGCGCTTTGAAAGAATTTTAAAAAAAGAGAATTATAGAGTAGATGAAAAAATGCCATTTCTAATCAACCCTAATTACGAGGCAAAATTTAATTTAACTCCGCGAAAGCAATTTTTATTAATTTCAGCCATTCCATATATTAGAAATTTTTTAACGACATGTTGCTATTATTTAATTTCGATTCCTGAAAATTAGTAAAAGCGATTAAATATAAAAATATTGAAGAGGTGTTAGTACAATGTATTAATACCTCTTTTACATTATTCGAAATCTTTTTTTAGGTAAATTTGTTTACTAATGTTGAGCACTTGCTCAATGAAATATTGAATAAATAGAAATATGGCCAAGAAGAAAAATAAAAACGCACTTAAAACCCAATTCTCAGCCCTCAAAAATCTACCTGAATTTTTCAAACTCGTTTGGGAAACCAATAAATCTATGACTATTGGAAATGTCTTATTACGAATAGTCAAAGCTTCGATTCCTTTGTTGATTTTATATATTGGAAAAGAGATCATTGATGAGATCATTCGATTAGTTGACGCAACGGATAAAAATTGGTCTTACCTATGGATTTTGATTGGAATGGAATTAGGATTAGCGATCTTATCAGATTTGATAAATCGCGTAATTATATTGTTAGATAGTTTGCTGGGTGATTTATTTTCCAATAAAACATCCGTCCAATTAATTAAACATGCCGCAACGCTTGATTTATACCAATTCGAAAATCCAGATTTTTATGACAAATTAGAACGTGCGAGAAGACAAACAACAGGACGAACTGTTTTGATGACTCAAGTCTTAGCGCAGTTTCAAGATGTAATTACTATCGTATTTTTAGGAATTGGATTGATTGCTTTTAATCCGTGGTTGATTTTGATTTTGTTTGTAGCAGTCTTGCCCTCATTTTTAGGAGAGACACATTTTAATCAACGAACGTATTCACTCACTCGAAGTTTTACACCTGAACGAAGAGAATTAGACTATTTGAGATACATCGGAGCAAGTGATGAGACCGCTAAAGAAGTGAAAATTTTCAGCCTCGCCGACTTCTTAGCAGATCGATTCAAAGAACTTTCTGATAAATACTATTCCGCTAATCGAAAGATTGTAGTCAGGAGAGCACTTTGGGGAAGTGTGTTTTCTTCCCTCGGAACAATCTCATATTATGGCGCATACATATTTATTATTTCCCAAACTGTAAGTGGATTAATCACGATCGGAACATTAACTTTTTTAGCGGGATCTTTCGAGCGAATGCGAAATATGTTGCAATCGATCATGACTCGTTTTTCCAAAATCGCGGAAGGTTCATTGTACTTGCAAGACATGTTTGATTTTTTTGCCATTAAACCTACTATCGTTTCTGGTGAAAAAAACTATATGATTCCGCAACCAATTCAAGCAGGATTTACTTTCGAAAATGTAGGCTTCAAATATCCGAATAGTGAAATGTGGGCCATACGTAATCTAAACTTTCATTTGAAAAAAGGAGAAAAATTGGCCTTGGTAGGAGAGAACGGTGCAGGGAAAACGACCTTGGTAAAATTACTTGCTCGATTGTATAAACCTACGGAAGGAAGAATTTTATTAGATGGAAAAGATTTGGAGTCATATAATTTAGGTGACCTCCGACAAAATATTGGAATTATTTTTCAAGACTATATTCGTTTCCAGATGAAGGCTTCCGATAATATTGCCATTGGAAATATTAAAAACCGAATCGAATTAGACATCATCAAAGATGCTGCTAAAAAAAGTTTGGCAGATACGGTGATCGAAAATCTGCCAGGAGAATACGATCAAGTTTTGGGAAAAAGATTTGCCGAAGGTGTAGAACTTTCAGGTGGGCAATGGCAAAAAGTGGCGTTGGGAAGAGCCTATATGCGAGATGCCCAATTGCTGATTTTGGATGAACCGACCTCTGCATTAGATGCCAGAGCAGAGCATGAAGTTTTTCTTCGGTTTGCAGATTTGATTGCAGGGAAAAGTGCGGTATTAATTTCACATCGTTTTTCAACGGTAAGAATGGCTAATCGAATTTTGTTTTTGGAAAATGGACAAATGAAAGAATTGGGAAGTCACGAAGAACTTGTGGCACAAGATGGAAAATATGCAGAACTATTTCACCTGCAAGCACAAGGCTATTTGGATTGATTTTTTAAAGGAAAAATTGAATATGTTTTGGTCAATTCATAAATCAAAAATGAAAAGACTAAAACATATTCAATTCCCACCATCCACAAATTTTCAAAATACACTCCGTAGCTATAATTGCTATAAGTCAAAAATATCAAACCTGACCAAAGTATCGGAAATCGAAATTGAGTAAACAAACATAATACAATTGGTAAACTCACATACCAAGGATGCACAATAGTCGCGAAGGCGAGATATATACAAATGGCAAATAACATTTTTCCAGAAACATTTTTCCAAGTAAAATTCTTTTCCAAAAATGTTGCGGTCAAGATTCCTAACAATACAAGTACGGCGAGTGCTGGCCCTGCACTTTGGATCCAATTATATCCGACCACTTGATAACCCACCCAACGAATGGCATAATAAATACTCGCATTGAATTCGAATTTTTGGAAATACAAATCTAAACTTGTTCCAAAATTATTGAGAAATGCACCACTCAAAAGTGGAGCAAATAACAATACAATTATAATTCCTACAATTGAGAAATATTGAATACTCTTTTTCCAACCTAACCTTTTGATCAAAAAAGGAAGAAACATCAAAGGCAATAATTTAGATGCGATGGAAAGTGCCATTGAAATGGCAGAAAGGATTAGATGTTTAGGTGGTAACTTCCAGTTACCTCCTAAATTAGTATTTATTTTAAGATCAGATTTTTTTGTAGAAAAATTAGGAAGTACCTGCAAGTTGTCGCCTAATTTACTCGCGCTATTTGTTACCAAAAAATATATCGAAGCTAGGAGAAAACAAATCATCGCTGCTTCAAAATGTAGATTCCCACACAATTCAATGATGATCAATGGGTTGAGTGCGTAGAGTAAAATGTTTTTTGCAGGAATTTGAAAGTGATCGAGTAGTTTTTTTATAAAAAATAAAGAACCGATTTCACAGAGTAAAAGGAAAACTTTCAGGGTGATCGCACTTCCAATAATACTATTTGGAAAAAGCCAACACGCCAATGCAAAAACGCCCTGCGCCACGGGTGGGTATATGGTAAAGTATTCGGGGGAGTTTAATTTCTGAAAAAGTGCTTCGTTGATTCCTGGAATTGAAATGTTATTTTCAATGTAATAACTCGGCAAAAAATCAAAAGGATTATGACCGTTGAGGAGCAATCGGCCATCCCAAATAAATCTGTAAACATCATCCGAAAGATTGGGGAGTGCGAACAAAAGTATAAATCGTAACAATATACTTACGCCAATGAAAAAAGTAAGATTACTTTTTTCATTGGCGTATTTGAAAATTAAAAGGTAGCAAAAAAAGAAGATTCCGAACTGAGAAATGATTGGAACAAAATCAGATTGTTGAACAAAAAAACCAAGACCAACGGTCAAAGCAACTAATGGAATTACTAATAAACGCAAGTCTATTATTTTTTCTTTCATCCTATTTTAAACTTACAGCTCTAACAGAATAAAAGAAAATCCCACCAAATCCAAACATCAGCAATAAATGGAAAAGCATAAATGAATTATCTTCTAGATAAAATCCACCGATTAATCCACCTAAAAAATAAATCGAAAGTAACCCTTCGAAAATGGTCGTCATCGGTAATTTCTTAGACAAATATTTGTGCGACTTGAATGAATCTTTGAGGTCAACGATATTGAATTTTGGGGTACGAATAAAAGGAGTTTGCTTGCCGATGTATCCTTGAATAACTGCAATTGTATTATGCAAAGATAGTCCCATCGACAACGCTAGAAAAACAGGAAAGAGGAAAACGAATTTTAAAAACATCTTTCCATAAGATTCTTTATTTAATTCGGCTTGGACATTGGCGACATAATAAACGGCAATTACAGAAACAGTTCCAATTAAAAATACCGCAAATGGAGCAGTACTAAATCCTAAAAATTCCATCGCAAAAAGCATCGGTACACTAAAAACTCCAGCAACAAAAACGAAAAGAAAAACACCACTATTCATCAAGTGACCCGTGGCGTGCATTTTTTGTTTGAAACCTAAATCAGATTTCCAAATGGTTGGCAATAACTTTCGTGCATTTTCAGCACCTCCCTTCATCCAACGAAATTGCTGAGATTTCAATCCATTCATCTCGGCAGGTAACTCAGCAGGTGAGCCAAATTTTTCCAAATATTTTATTTTCCAACCTTTCAATTGAGCGCGATAGCTTAAATCCAAATCTTCTGTCAGCGTATCTGCTTCCCAGCCTCCTGCATCGTCAATACATTGTCGTCGCCAAACTCCTGCCGTTCCATTAAATTGTAACAATAGATTTCCGGATCGTCGACCTTGCTGTTCCACGGTAAAATGCACATTTAATTGCATCGCCTGAAGTCTCGTCAACATGGAATAATTTTGATTGATATGTTCCCATCTCGTTTGAACTACACCAATTTTTTCATCTTTAAAATGAGGAATCGTTGCTCGTAAGAATTCAGGGCGAGGTAAAAAATCAGCATCAAAAATAGCAATAAAATTTCCTTTTGCGTGAACCATCGCTTCTTTGAGTGCGCCCGCTTTGTAGCCTGAACGGTCCGTTCGATGATAGAATTCAATGTTGAAACCTTTGGCTTTGTACTCCGCCACTTTGCGTTTCGAAATAGCTACCGTTTCGTCAGTTGAATCATCGAGGACATGAATTTCGTATTTGTCTTTTGGGTAATCGAATTTTACAATGTTGTCAATCAATCTTTCGACGACATACATTTCATTAAAAATCGGTAACTGAATAGTGACAAAAGGAAGGTCTTCCTCCTTTGGTTTTTCCAAAATTTCTTGCACCTGATTCCAATGATATTTCTGATAATAAAAGAGTAAATGTAATTGAACCATGCAATAAAAAGTGATGTACACTAATGCAATGATGTAAACTGAAATAATAAAATATGCTAGGATTTCCATGTTAATATTATTGTAGCTACCGACTTTTTTTAATCCGTATGGAAGGCGGCGATTTTTTTTTCTAAAAAGAATAAAAAACTATAGTTGAATATTTTTTGCAATCGACTAAAATCGGCCGTTACAGTAATTTAAAAATTGTCCAAAGGATTTTGTGCCCTGCGAGAATCGTTCCTTTGATGGTGCCCGATACTTTTGAAACGCCAATTCTACATCGGTAGGTGACTGGGATTTCTATACATTTTAATTTATGTTTGGCAGCTTTGACTTGCATCTCGACGGTCCAACCAAAGTCACGATCTTGCATGTCAATCTCCATTAATTTGTCATATCGAATCGCTCGAAATGGCCCTAAATCGGTGAATTGATAATTATAAAAAAGGCGAATTAAATTCGTCGCCAACCAATTTCCAAAAACCTGTTGTGGCATCATCGCACCAGGTTCCATATCCCCTAAAGCTCTCGATCCAATGACCATGTCGTTTCCTTCTAACAAGGCATTTACAAGTAGCGTCATTTCTTCAGGATGATCAGAATAATCTCCATCGAGGAAAACGACGATATCCGGTTTTTCGTTTACAGGTCTGGTTTTTAGATATTCAATTCCTTTCAAACATGCGTTGCCGTAGCCTTTGAGCGGCTGATCCAAAACGATTGCACCGGCAGCTGTTGCCACGGATTTAGTATTGTCGGTACTTGCATTATTACAGACCAAAATGTCGCGAACCAACTCTTTGGGAATATCTACCACCACCTTTCCAATGGATTCTTCCTCATTGTAAGCTGGAATTATGACATCAATAATGGGTTGTGGCATGTTTGTTTTTTAGTATATAAAATACAAATGTAGGCTTTTTTCATAGATTTGAGATGTTAGGAAAAGGACATTATCAAAGGAATTATTTCCCTATGTTGTGATATCCAACTTAAGGTTTATTTTTGCGTTAAAATTGAGCGATTAAGTTTTTTCTAAAAACAATAAAAACGCCTTTTTTACCTTTTATAAAAGAAATAACGAATTCAAAATATGAAATATTTACTACCCATTTTTGCTTTGATTTTAGTGCTAACTTATTCGTGCAAACCGTCTGATGATTTCGATACAGGTTCAGATGTGATGTTGAGGTTCTCAGTAGACACCTTACGATTTGATACTGTTTTTACAGAATTAGGTTCTGCTACCCGAATTCTTAAAGTATATAATCAAAGCAAAAAAGATATAAAAATTAGTAAAATCAGTATCAAAAATGAGACGACTAATTTTTATAAAATCAATGTAGATGGCATTCCTGGAAGTGTGGCAACGGATATTGAAATAGCGGGGAATGATAGTCTGTACATTTTTGCGGAGGTAACAATTGATCCTGATCAACCTCTTACGAATAGTCCATTTGTCATTGAGGATTTTTTAGTTTTTGAGGTAAATGGAAATACGCAGCAAGTACTTTTGGAATCATGGGGACAGAATGCTAATTATTTTCCAAGTCGATTTGATGGAGGTGGTGCTTTACAAACAGGATGTACAGGCGGTGAATTTTTAATCACAAATGAAAAACCATGGGTGTTTTACGGGACTGTTGTTTTCGATGATTGTAAGGTTGTTGTCGAACAAGGTGCAAGAATTCATGTGCATGGTGGAATTGTTCCTGCTTTTGATGCAGATGGCATGAGAACATTTTACAATGATGGAAGACTTATATTTATTAATGAAAGTACGTTGACGGTAAATGGTACTCAAGGAAATCCTGTTATAATGGAAGGTGATAGATTAGAGGAATCTTTTAATGATATTTCGGGACAATGGTTTGGGGTTCTTTTATTAGATGAAACTAAAGATCATGATATAAATCATTTGGAATTAAAAAATTCTATTCTTGGAATTTATGCAGATTCATCAGTAGAGATGTCAATCGAAAATTCGAAAATTTACAATACTTCTAATGCAGGTCTAATTGGAGTTCATGCAAATATAGATGCGACGAATTGTCTTTTTTACAACAATGGTTCTAACGCTGTTCGATTTTTGTATGGAGGAGATTATAATTTCACCTATTGCACTTTGGCAAGTTATGGGGTAGATGCACCTGCTTTGAGTATGACTAATTTGTTGTGTGGATCAGATGACCCATTGGGCTGTAGTCCATGTTTTGAATATCGGTTGAATGCTAATTTTAAAAATTCAATAATTTTTGGCTCGAGGAGAGATGAGATTTCGATGGTAAATGGAGATGCTTGTATCGAAGGATTTTCAAGTCCAATGAATTATTCTTTTGAAGATTGTATTGTTCGAGTGGATGAATTATTGGAGCAGGAAGGTTTTGAGGATTTTTTCAACTTCTGTGATCCTTGCCAAAATGCGGATAATAATGATGCGGTTTTTGAAGAACCGAATGAGGATATTTATTATTTGGATACGTTGTCCATTGCGGAAGAAAAAGCAGGAGCTGGTACTTCAATTACGATTGATTTAGATGGAAACACCAGAGGATTAGGATTTGGTAATATGGGATCGGCACCTTCTGATGTAGGATGTTATGAATATCAGTATTGATTTTTTTGCCACTGACTTGGACTGACTATTATGACTTTTTTAAGACTTCTCTTGTTCGGTGCTATTCAATTATCCATCATGGGAGAGTCATAAAAGTCAGTCCAAGTCAGTGGCAAAAAAATCACACCTCCTCCGGCGTCTTTACCTCAACCGTCAACAAAATCCCAATCCCAATCACGAAGTAAATAATCAAAAATAAAACACTATACCGCAAACCGAAACTCTCTCCTATCAAACCAAAAAGGAAAGTTCCAAAGACAATTCCCGTTTTTTCCAACACATCAAAAAAGCTAAAAAAGGAAGCAGTATCCTTTGTATTTTTCGGTAGTAATTTCGAGTAAGTAGAGCGTGAAAGCGATTGAATTCCACCCATGACCAATCCAACCACTCCTGCTAAAGCAAAAAATTGATTTTCATCAGTCGTCACATAAGCTGCCAGACAGATTCCAATCCAGATAAAAAGCATCACCAATAAAGAAAATTTATTTCCTTTCAAAGTGGATAATTTTGCAAAAAGGTGAGCACCTGCAATAGCTACTAATTGAATAACCAGAACAGTCATAATTAATTTACTGGTTTCCATTTTTAGTTCATCCTCTGCAAAAATAGTAGCCAACATCATTACCGTCATCACTCCTGAAATATAAAAAAAGTAAGCCATCAAAAATCGTTTAGTATTGGGTAAGGTTTTGAGAATTCCAAAAACCTTTTGTAATTCTTGATAACCTTTTCTCATCACACCTTTAGTAATAGGTGTTGGAATATCTTTGGGTAATGCATTAAATGAAATTTGCGCAAATCCAATCCACCAAAATCCGACGGAAAGAAATGCTATTCGAGTGGCGAATTGTTTTTCCAAACCTAACTCGTCATGAAAAGTAATCATCGTTAAATTAAAAATTAATAAAATTACACTTCCAATATATCCACGAGAAAATCCCTTAGCACTTACATGATCTAAATTTTTCTCAGATGCAATCACCGGTAAATAAGAATTATAAAATACTTGCCCTCCTGCAAAACCAATCAATGCTAAAATAAAACCGGTAACACCTAACCATAAATTTTCAGGGCCAGTAAAAAAGAATAATGATAAGCATGCCAAAGAGCCTAAGATGGTGAATCGCTTCATGAAATACATCTTACGTCCAGCATAATCGGCGATACCTGTCAACAAAGGAAGAGCCGAAGCAATTAATAAATATCCAAAGGAAATAGCGTAAGAAAATAACGTAGAATTTTTCAAGGTCATTCCTAAAAAAGTTATATTTTTAGAAATAAGATCACCTGTCTCAGGATCATAAGTATTCGTGACACCATTAAAATAAGCAGGAAAAATAGCAGCTGTAATTACTAATGCATAGGCAGAATTCGCCCAATCAAACATCGCCCAACCATTGATGATTTTCTGATCATCTAAAGGAATTGTAGAAGTATTCTTTGTATCGCTCATTGTTTTTGTTTTTTACTAAAACTCAAGATAGAGAAATATCTCAAATAACTGGAAATAAATATTTATCTTGATTTTTAGAAATGATTGTTTAAAAAGTGCGTCAAAAAAACGAGGAATAAGCAGTCGATATTTTTAAAAAAAATAGTTTTAAAAAATGAATATTGCTATTCTTTCAAGAGGTCCAGGACTTTATTCTACTCAAAGTTTACTGCGATCAGGTTTGAGCAAAGGACACCGCGTCCGAGTTTTGGATCACATGCGATGTAATATTGTTATCGAAAAAGACTGTCCCATTATTTATTATGGCAATGAGGTATTGACCAATGTCGATGCAATTATTCCTCGAATTGGAGCTTCGGTAACTTTTTACGGAGCTGCAATTGTTCGCCAATTTGAATTGATGGGCGTTTACTCTGCCACCAGCTCCGATGGACTTTTGCGCTCTAGAGATAAATTGCGATGCTTGCAATTATTGTCAACAGGAGGTTTGGGAATGCCAAAAACAGTTTTTTCAGACCACACAGGAAGTGCGGAAGATTTGGTTCGAGCAGTTGGAGGCTGTCCTGTTGTGATTAAAGTTTTATCAGGGACGCATGGGATGGGAGTCGTTTTGGCAGGAGAGAAACAAGCGGCAGTTTCGATGATTGATGCATTCAATAGTTTGAAGGAAAGAGTATTGGTTCAAGAATTTATTAGCGAATCGAAAGGAACTGATATCCGCGCATTCGTGGTAGATGGAGAAGTGGTTGCAGCCATGAAACGTCGAGCACAACCTGGAGAATTTCGCTCCAACCTTCATCAAGGCGGAACAGCAATTGGCATTAAATTATCTGCTGAGGAAGAAAAAACTGCTTTGGCTGCCGCAAGAATTTTAGGGTTAAAAGTAGCAGGTGTTGACATGTTGCCATCTGATCGAGGGCCATTAATATTGGAAGTAAATCCTTCCCCCGGCCTCGAGGGAATTACAAAAACTACAGGTGTCAATGTTGCCGCAAGAATTATTGAATCTATAGAAAAAGAATTGGAACCCCATAGATTTAAGAGCTCAGGGTATGATTTTTTAGATTAATTTTTTTTGTAAAAGTAATGTTATAAGATTTTCTGAAAAATTAAAAGTTTTGAATAATTCAAAATAAGTCACTTAGAATTAACTTCAATGAACGAACAGCCTTTTATTTTAAATAAGAAGAAAATCGATCTCGGAGAAAATGAAAATGTCCAACTCCACGTCGCTCGACTTCCTTCAGGAACAGTTATAAATTTAAGGATCCATGTTTTTCGGAGTAAAAATCCAGGTCCTACACTACTCGTCATGGGAGGCGTTCATGGCGATGAAATCAATGGCGTGGAAACTGTTCGTCGAATGGTGGAAGAAAAAATGTTTGAGAATTTGACTAAAGGAAGTGTGATTGCTATTCCATTATTAAATGTGTACGGTTTTATCAATTTCTCGCGGGACGCATCTGAGGGGAAAGATGTAAATCGTAGTTTTCCAGGAAGTCTAAAAGGCTCTCTAGCATCAAGAGTAGCCGCAGCACTAAATAGAAATGTTTTGCCTTTAGTTGATTTTGGAATTGACTTTCATACAGGAGGAAGTGCTCGCTATAATTTTCCACAAGTGCGATATTCAAATAAACATCCAGAAAGTTTTGAATTAGCAAAAGCATTCGCTGCACCTTATATTGTCGCCAAATCTGCGATTGATAAATCTCTTCGGAAAGTGATGGTTAGTCAGAACAAACCGCACTTAGTTTTTGAAGGGGGTGAATCATTGCGCTATGATAGATTTTCTATTGATAATGGAATTGCAGGAACACAGCGCGTGATGAAATATTTAGGCATGATTAAAAAAGCACCCGCCACGAAACGTAAAGTAATCGTTTTTGAAAAATCAAGTTGGGTTCGAGCAGATTGTTCAGGATTATTTCGATGGACGCAACAGTCTGGTGCAAAAGTAAGTAAAGGTGAGCCATTGGGTTTTATAAATGATCCCTACGGAGATAATAAAAATACGGTTTTGGCTCATCAAGATGGATTTATCATTGGACATAATAATGCACCGGTGGTGAGTGCGGGTGATGCACTTTTTCACATTGGGTATAAGAGTCAAGTTTTGAAATAACTTTTAAAAAAAATAACTAACGGTTCAACAGTAAGTTCTATTCCTGTTATTTCCGTCCTCACAATTATTTTCCAAAAAAATCATCTCAATAAATAGGACTGAAATTTATTTTTCATAAAAAATATAAACTCAGGCAACCATTCTTTTCGTTTTTACACCATACATATAAACCTAATAAATTTCAACTTGGAGCAATCGGATAATATATTATTAAAAGGCTGTTTAAAAGGAGATCGAAATGCTCAAAAAGCACTTTATGAAAAATTTAAAGTGCCAATGTTTCGAATCTGCTTACGTTACGCAAATGATCGTCCCGAGGCGGAAGATATGCTGCAAGAAGGGTTTGTAAAAGTATTTTCAGACTTACATCAGTTTCGAGCAGAAGGCCCTTTGGGAGGGTGGATCAGAAGAGTGATGGTTAATATTGCTTTGATGCAAATTAGAAAAAGGAAGAAGTTATTTTCAGATGTAGAAATTGAGAACCTTTCAGATAGTGTCACGACAGATGAAGATGTTTTTGCGGAAATGAATGCTAAAGCTTTGACTAGGATCATTCAAAAATTACCAGATGGTTATCGAGTTGTCTTTAATATGTACGTGATTGAAGGATATTCACACAAAGAGATTGCAGAGAAATTAAAAGTTTCTGTCAATACTTCCAAATCGCAATTATCAAAAGCAAAAGCTACGTTGAGAAGGATGTTGGAAAAAATAATAGTAGAGTAAATAAAAATTATGGATAAAAATTTACCAAAAGATCCCCTCGAAGAATTTTTCAAAAAAACGCTGGAAGGGCAAAATGAACTTCCTGCCGATGATGGTTGGGATATTCCTTCCTCCAATGTGTGGGATAGGGTAGAGGCAGATATTCAGCCAGCTGCCATCGTTCGGCCAATTAATTATTGGAAATGGGCAACGGCTGCGGCATCCGTGATATTATTGTTTTTTTCATATCAATGGACAGCCCAAAATCAGCAAATCGAAGAATTGACGACAGAAGTAAATGAAAATACAGAACAATTAGAAAATGTAAAAGAATTGTTAGAAACCAAGCAGAAAGAATTGGAAGCAACGATAGCTGAAGAAACTACCACCATCATAGATAATCATCAAAGTATTGAGAAGGAAGAAGTTGTACAACGAGATAATAGTGAGGTTACTCAAAGTGCAACTTCTTCTTTTGAAGAAAATGAAAATGGAATTGGTGGGAAAAATAACAAACGTTCTTTAAATATTCCAACTCAAAATAGGGAGAATGTCGCCAACCAAGATTTAGAAAAGGTTCCTTTTGACAAAATAAATGGCGCAAATTTCCAAAAGGAAAATGTGATCGTAGAAAATAATTCTTCTACCAATTTGGATAAAATCAATTCTGACAACAGCATGGAGGTTTTGATTAAAGATCAATTAAAAGAAGGTTTAGAAAAATTAGCGAATCGAATTTTTACCACGGAGTCAATTGTTGAGAATGAAAATTTAAAAATAAATTTTGGAAAAACAGTAGGATTAAATTTTGATGAAAAGAAAGTTAAAAAGGGATTTTATGCTGGAATTTATGGGAGTCGAAATATAGGCAAGCGTTCTATCCATGCTGATAATTCAAGTCTTTCCCAAACTCGAATTGATAAGATTAGAAGTATTCAAGAAAGAGAATCTTGGACGACTGGAGGAGGTGTTAAGTTAGGTTTTCAAATCAATAAAAATTGGAGTATCGAATCAGGACTTCAATACTCTAAGTCAGAAATAACAGCGCGACACCGAATTCAGAAACAATATAACATTGGAAGTGAAATACAAAATGCTTCTGGTGATTTTGAAAATGAATTCGCATTATTGTTGATCACTCCGATGGGAGATATTGAGTCAGATGTGACTTTGTCGCGTACTATTGCGAATCCCATTGTTGATCAATTATTATTCAATATTCCAGTTGAAAGTAAGCAAGAGATCAGTTTTTTGGGAATCCCCATTTTGGCAAAATATAGTCTTGGAAATGAGTCATTTAGAATTGGTCTAAAAGGGGGGATTTTAGCCAGTTTTATTTTAGATGCTGATGTTGAAATTAGTACAGTCGATGCTCCATTTCCAAATCTGCGATATCGTAGAAATCGCATCAGTAATAAAACTGAATTAAAAAATCTAAAGTCAACTACGATAAATTGGCTAACAGGAATAGAAGCAGAAGTGAAAATAAATGATTCCATATACTTTTCATTTGAGCCTTCTTTTTCCAAAAGTATTTCCCCCATTTTTGAAAAAAATAATGTCAAAACATATCCGCTGATGGCAAATGTAAAAGTAGGCATGAATTATTTATTCTAAAAAAAAAAGCATAATTTTTTATAAAATGTAAGTTTCCCAAATCGTCAAATTGATGGTTTGGGATTTTTTATGGAAATTAGATTGGCGTGAAATTGCTTAGGAATGCGACCGAAAATTCTGAATCTATTTTATTCGCATTCCTTAGGCTTTTTTGTACTAATCATGAATCGCCCTGAAAGGGTTTCAGTATAAACCTAAGGCAACTCCTTGGGTGAAATAATATACGTAAGCCTTAAAAGGATACAAGCAGAATCCGAAATGGATCGGTCGTTTAATTTCTTGTAAATGTATTGTTATTAATTTTTCTTAGAAAAAAATAAAAAACTCAGGCAACCTTTGTTTTATTCGACACACCAATAGATTGTATTTAGTTTTTTACTTGAAATATTTCAATAGAAAATAGTATCAAAAAAAAACTACTACATTTTTAAAAACCATTTATCCATCATTAAAAATTATTTTAAAATGAAAAATTTATTATTCCTTTTAACTGCAATTGTTGGTCTAAGTTTATTGACCACTTCTTGTAATAAAGATGCAAGTGTTTCTGAAGACATGGAATTAATTCAGCAGATTGTAGAATCTGAAAATAGATCAGCTATCCAACCAACTGAATTACCTTCAGTAGCAAAAACTACCGTTGATGAGCAGTATTTTGAAACATATATTGAATCAGCAGTAACTGCCAGAGGATTAGGTTTCGAAGTAGAATTAGGAAATGGCGAAACAATTTATTTTAGCGAGCGAGGAGAAGGATTAAGAAGTCGAAGAGGACACCGTCACGGACATGGACCATGTGGAATGGGACACCGAGGAACGAGAGTAGAATTAGCAGATTTGCCAGCGAGTATCACAGATTACATTACAGCGAATTACCCTGATGCAGAAACTAAAAGAGCAAAGACAAATGACCATAGCGGAAATTATTTTGTGTTGATAAAAACTGATGACGGCAGAGTAGTGTTGAAATTTGATGCTGATGGAAATTTCATCGAAGAAGTATCTTGTATTCACCATGGTTGCGGAGGACGCACTCAAATAGATATCGCTGACTTACCTACGACGATTACAGATTATATTACTGCCAACTATCCTGATGCGGATATAAAAAGAGCAGGACAAAAAACGAATTCTGGAAACTACGGCGTTGTCTTAAATATAGATGGTGAGCGAGTGATTGTAGTTTTTGATGAAGATGGAAATTTCTTATTCGAAAGATCATAAAAAAATAACTGGGTGAAAGATTAACCATTTACAGTTAAGCATTCACCGTTAAAAATAATACATTAGGTTTTTTCATAGCATAGGTAGGAGTGTTTGAGCGCGCTCCTACCTTTTTTTATTTTCAAAAAATCACCTGACTATTTTAAAATATTCAAATGATTTTTCTTTTATTTCAGAAACGGTAACATTATCCACACGGGAATGGTCAGAACCTTGGTGACACCATTTTACAAAATCTTCTAAAGCATTTTCTTCCCCTTCTGCTTCGATGTAAACATCGCCATTTGGTAAATTTTTTACGATACCTTTTATATTTAATTCATTCGCTTTTCGTTGAGTACTTGCTCGAAACCAAACGCCTTGCACTTTTCCGTTAACTTGAATTTGAACGCATTTCATGTTTTATTTTTTGTAAAAATAAGAAAGGTGTTTGAAATTAAGATTCAAACACCTTTCTGTGAATAATTATTTTTTCATCAAACCTCTTTCCTCAAAACTTCTAGCGGCGGTTTATTCAAGACCTCCCGACTATTCAACAATCCAATCAAAACCGTCAAACCTGTAATGCTCAAAAACAACCAAAGCGGCGGCAACAAGTTAGGCGTAAACGGAATTTCAAAAAGAAAAATCGCCAACAAATAACTTCCAATAAATGCCAAACCAATTCCCGTCAAAGTTGCCAACGCACCCAACATAAAATATTCCAACGCATTAATCATCAAAATCTGTCGACTCTTCGCACCCAAAGTTCGAAGCAAAACACTCTCTTGGATTCGTTGATATTTACTCAAAACAACCGAACTAATCAAAACTAAAATTCCAGTCAAAATACTAAACAGCGCCATAAACCGAATCACAAAAGAAACCTTTCCAATAATTTCATCCACCGCTTTGAGCACTTGCGAAAAGTCTCCAGCCAAAACACTCGGATATCTTTTGACCAGCTCTCTTTGAAAATTAGCTGACTGCTCAGGATTTTCTGCACGGGAAAGTAAGAAGTAAAATTGTGGTGCTCTTTCCAAAACGCCATTCGGAAATAAAACAAAAAATCGAGCTTGTGTATTCGCTAATTCCATTTTTTTCCGAATACTTCCCACATAAGTTTCGATCAATGCACCTTGCACATTCCAAATTATTTTCGTTCCGATTTTTGCATTGGAACCTTCCGCCAATCTTTCAGAAATGGAGATAAAAATAGAATCATTTTTAATTTGATCGCCATGCCATGTTCCTTCCATGACTTCCTCATTTTCATTTAAAGTATCTCGATAACTCACTCGATACTCTCGACGATACACCCAACGACTAACGTCACTTGTCGTATCTTTCATGCGTTCCGCTTTGCCGAGGTCATCGATAGATTCTAATCGCATAGTGACGATTGGAATATTTTGCAGCACAGGAAGATTATACGATTTTGCTAGGTCAGCGATAGCATCTTTGTCTTTACTTTGGATATTGTAAACGAGCATATTTGGTTGATCATTTCCACTCGTGATATCCAATCGTTGTAACAAAAGATCTTGTGTAAAAAACAAAATGGAAATAAAAGTAGTCCCTAATCCAATCGAAACAATCAAAGTTAAGGTCTGATTATTTGGACGATATAAATTGGCAATACTTTGTCGCCAAACAAAACTCCAATTTGTTGGAAAAAATTTCCGGACTGTCCAAACAGCTAATTTTGCAATTCCGGCCAACAGCAAAAAACCAAACCCAATTCCAATTGGAAAGAAAATGGCTTCTCGTCCTCCACCCGTTTGGATATAAGTAAACGCAGTAATGAAAACAAAGATCAATATATAAACCAACCATCGCAATGGATCTATTCCCGCAGTATCATCTTCGTAAGAAGCTCTCAAACTCCGCAAAGGAGAAATTCTTCGAATACTCAACAAAGGCAACAAGGCAAACAAAACGGCAATACTCAAACCCGTCAAAACTCCTTGTCCAATTGCCGTGATAGAAACATTTGAACTAATACTTTCTAAAGGCAAAAAATCTTTTAAAACGGCTGGCAATAAAACTTGAATTCCACTTCCCAATAAAGCTCCTAACAATGATCCTACAAATCCCATCGCAACGATTTGCAAAAGGTAAATTAAAAAAGCTTGACGACCACTTGCTCCTAAACAGCGTAAAATTGAAACCGTCGAAATTTTATCTTTGATATAAATATGCACCGCACTCGCCACTCCGATACAACCCAAAAGCAAAGCAATAAATCCAACCAAATTCAAAAAGATATTGACCGTATCAAATGCTTCGCTGATACTTTCTTTTCTACTCGCAACTGATTCTGATCGTGCACTAGCCAAGCGAAGGCGTGGATTTAAATTTTCTCGGAAAGCTTCAACATCAAAGTTTTTATCAAATAAAAAATAAGTTTGATAATCGACTCGACTTCCAATTTGAATTAATTGAGTTGCTTCGATATAATCCATCGGGATGAAAATCGAAGGCGTAACGGAAGAAGTAATTCCTGCCGAACCAGGCGCACTATTTAATTGCCCTGCAATTTCAAAAGTGACTTCCCCGATTTTAATTGAATCCCCAACTGACATGTTGAATTGCAAAAGCATCGATTTGTCCACCAATGCTTTTTTTCCATCTTTAAAATCTTGAGCAGCTTCAGCAGGTGTGGTATTTAATTTTCCATAAAAAGGAAAACCGCCTTCCAAACCATTGATCATCGACAATCGAGTATCTCCCGTTTTTGGAAAAGAAGCCATCGAAACAAATTGCAGCATCGTCGATTGCTCTATACTTTTTTCTTCCAATTCGATATTCAAAGAGTCAGGAAGTTGCTGATTACTTTCTATTTTCAAATCTGCTCCGAGCAAAGTTTGTGCTTGCGCATCAATATCGGCTTGGAGATTTTCGCTAAAAGAATTGATCGCCACCAAGGCAGCAATTCCAATTACGATGGAAGAAATAAATAAAAGTAGTCGAGAAAGATTGCGACGACTATCTCGCCACGCCATTTTGACTAACCAAGAAAAAGAAGGTTTGGGCATATTTTTTTATTGACTGAATATTCGATTGAATTATAGTTATTTTTGCTAGTAGGAGTCAGGAGGTCAGGTTGGTCGTTGTACTCCCATGTCAGGAGTCAGGGGCTTTTTTTTGTTCCCCACAACTTGATATTAAAAAATTAAATTATGGGGAAAACAAGAAGCCCCTGACTCCTGACACGGGAGTGCAACGACCAACCTCGCCCCTGACTCTTATAATAAACATCAAAAATATGAATCGGTTTTCGTTTACCATCATTTTGTTAGGTCTTTTTCTACCAAACGTTTTTTCTCAAAGATTAAATGAGGCAATCAAGACATTTGTCAATGATAATGATTTCAAATATGGCGGAATCAGCGTGAGTGTCGTCGATGTGGAAAGTGGAAAATTGCTTGCAGGGCATAATTCTAATCTTGGTCTGACGCCAGCATCTTCCCTCAAAGTGATTACGACCGCAGCAGCACTTCATTATTTGGGGGATAATTTTCGGTTCAAAACGGAGCTGCAATATGATGGAGAAATTGATGGAAATGGAACGTTGAATGGCAATCTTTTTATCAAAGGATTTGGTGATCCAACTTTAGGTTCTCCTCATTTTGACAAAGCGGAAAAATTGGATGTAGTCATGCAAAAATTTGTAGAAGCGATTCAAGCCGCAGGTATCAAAAAAATAAATGGACATATCATTGGCGATGCCTCATTTTTTGAATCAGAAGTAATCGGTGCAAAATGGTTGTGGGAAGATTTAGGAAATTATTATGGCGCTGGAATGCATGGATTGAATATTCAAGAGAATTTATATTTCATCGATTTTCAGCAAGTAGGAAAAGTAGGAGAGAGGCCAAAGATTGTGGCAACTCGACCTTCGATTCCAAATTTGCTATTGCTCAATGAGGTGAAATCTGAGGTGAAGGGGAGTGGCGACAATGCATTTGTTTTTGGCGCACCTTATACTTACACTCGATATGTGCGAGGGACAATTCCAGTTGGGAATAAAAAGTTTACGGTCAAAGGTTCGATTCCGGATCCTCCATTTTTTGCTGCTCATTACTTAGCTGGGTTTTTGGAAAAAAATGGAATTGAAACGGCTAAATTGACCGCATCTTATTTTGATTTGGAAAGAGAAAATAAAATTTCTGATGCCAAGCGAAATGTTTTTTATACTTACCAATCTCCAACGCTGCGCGACATCGTGGAAAAGACAAATATGAAAAGTGTTAATTTGTATTGCGAAGCGATGCTACGAATGCTTGGAAAAGAAGTGAAGGGTAAAGGCACACCTGAAGCTGGATTGGAGGCGATATATAATTTTTTGAAAAGTAAAAAGATGAACACGGAAGGTTTCTTTTTGTTAGATGGTAGCGGATTGTCTCCGATGAATTCAGCGACGACTTTTCAGATGGCGAGTGCAATTCGGATCATTCTAAATGATAATAAAATTTCTGATTCATTCAAGAATTCTATGCCCGTTTCTGGTAAGTCAGGCTCGATGAAATATATGCTAAAAGGAACTTCTGCAGCAGGGAAAGTGTTTGCAAAAAGTGGCGGCATGGAACGCGTGAGATCCTACACCGGTTTTGTCAAAACTAAAAAAGGGAAGGTAGTTAGCTTCTCAATGATTGCCAATAATTTTATTGGCAAGAGTTCTCAAGTTCGGAAGAAGATGGAGAAGTTGATGTTAGCGATTTATGAAAATTAGAGAGACCGCTTCGATCTGACCTCTGACAGTGCGGCGATCTCTTTAAACTTTTAACAAAAAAATAATTCACCAACCCTCCAACAACACGTAACGTTTTCTACCTTTACGGAAACAAAATTTGAATGAAATTAATCTATACTCTCCTGTTCGCTTTTACGATTATTTTGATCTCATGTAATGATGATAGATTAGATAGTGGAACAAATTCTAACCTTCCCATCCAACACAATTATGATTCAGCTTCTAATGGATATTCAAAATTAGATGATGCTATCAAAAAGAGTGAAAACCCAGATCGAAATAATTGGCAAAAACCCAGAAAGGTAATTGAGCGATTAGGTGTTTTGACCGATAAAGTAGTTGCAGATATTGGAGCAGGTTCTGGCTATTTTTCATTTCAAATATTGCCCAATGCAGGGAAAGTTATAGCGATTGATATTGACCAAAATGCCTTGGCTCAAATTGATACTTTAGCCAAGTTGCTTCCTCCAAAATTGCAAGCAAAGTTAGAAACTCGATTAGTTGGATTTGATGATCCTAAGTTAGGAGAGGAGGAAGTGGATATTGTGTTTTTGTCTAATACGTATTCTTATATCGAAAATAAAATTGATTATTTAAAAACAGTATATAAAGGTGTGAAACCTAAAGGACGAATTTATATTGTTGATTTTAAAATGAAAAAATTGCCTCAGATTTTTCCAAATGCCGAAGAACGAATACCTCTTTTTGAAGTGGAAAAACATTTAGTAGCAGCAGGTTTTCGACATGTTTTTTCTGACGATCAGACATTGGATTACCAGTATATTGTGATTGCCGAAAAGTAGCAGGTCGTCCCGTTTAAGAACGGGACGACCTGCCACATAAAAAAAGGTGAATCACCCAAGAGCAATTCACCTTTTATTTGTGTAGTTTAAGTATATTAAAAATGATTAGCTAATCATTTATTTTACTTTTTTAAAATCAACTTCTCCCGCTCAGGGCCAGTCGAAATCATCGTCACCGGAACTTCCAAGTCTTTTTCCAAACTGTGAATATAGTCTTTCGCAGTTGCTGGCAAATCTTCAAACTCCGTAATTCCATCCAATGATTGTTGCCACCCTGGATGACTTTGGTAAAGCGGCACTAACTTGACATTATCAATATCGTAAGGCAATTGGTCATGCACGCCACCATTATATTGGTATTGAGTACATGCCTGCAGCGATTCGAAATTATTTAATATATCAATTTTGGTAACTACTAATTGAGTCACACCATTGAGCATAATTGTATATTTCAATTGAGGTAAATCGATCCAACCACATCGTCGCGGACGACCAGTAGTTGCTCCAAATTCACCACCTTCTGATCGAAGGAATTCACCAACCTCATTATCTAACTCCGTTGGAAATGGACCACTTCCAACTCGTGTACAATATGCTTTAGTGATTCCAATCACCTCTCCAATTTTGGAAGGAGCGATTCCTAAACCATTGCAAACACCTGCCGAAATAGTATTGGAAGAAGTTACAAAAGGGTAAGTTCCAAAATCAATATCCAACATCGAACCTTGCGCACCTTCTGCCAAAATCTTCTTTCCGTCTTTCAATGCTTGATTGATATAGTACTCTCCGTCTATATGTTTAAGCGATTTCAACGTTTCTAAACACTCAAACCATTTTGCCTCTTCACCTTCCAAATCAAACTCAACTTCAGGATAAATTTTAACCAACTTCAAATGTTTTTTTCGCAAAGCGTCATATCGCTCTTTGAAATTAGCCGAATGGATATCACCTACTCGGATTCCGTTCCGACCAGTTTTATCCATATAAGTTGGGCCGATACCTTTCAAAGTAGAACCGATTTTTGCTTTTCCTTTGGCAGCTTCAGAAGCCGCATCCATCAACCGATGAGTTGGCAAAATCAAATGTGCCTTACGAGCAACTAATAATCGATCTTTATAATCCACATTGGCATCCTCCAAATTTTGGATTTCTTGTTTCAACGTAATTGGATCAATTACCACTCCGTTGCCAATGACATTGAGCAAGTTGTCTCTGAAAATTCCAGAAGGAATGGTATGCAGTACGAATTTTTTTCCATCAAATTTCAACGTGTGTCCTGCATTCGGACCACCTTGAAATCGAGCAACGATATCGTAATTGTTAGCAAGGGAATCTACAATTTTACCTTTGCCTTCGTCACCCCATTGGAGACCTAAAAGTACATCAACTTTCATAATTAAGTTATTTGATCAAAAACCAAAAACCTAACAAACTTAGCCGTCTGTTAGGTTTTTAATTATTGAAGAATAATTAAAGTCAAAGATACTAACTTTCTTATTCAGGACTAGTCTTTTACAAAAATTTGATAGGAATGTGGAAAAGTTTTTTGTAGCTGACTTTCTTGCCTAGATGAAAGTCGGTACCCCGAAAGGAGTAGAGCGACTTTTGGAGGCAAAGAAAAAGGTGAATTACCCTGAAGATAATTCACCTTTTTCTTTGGTTAAAAATTATTCAATTTTACTCTTCCAAGTTTTTCATCGCTTCATCTACCGAAGAGGATAATTGGAAAAAAGGCTTAAGTTTAGTCACTTCGAGCAGTTTGACAATATTATCAGAAGCATTGGCTACCGCTAAATTACCTCCCGATTTTTGAGATTTTTTCATCATGAAAATCAAGAAATTCAAACCTACACTATTCATAATATCCATTAAAGAAAGGTCGAGTACAAATTTAGTCCATCCTTGACTGATTTGTTTTTCGACATCTTTCATGATGGATTTATTATCATATTCGTTGAGCAGACTGTGTACTTGGAGTATTTGGATTTGATCGTTGTGTTGAGAAAATGAATGAGTCATGAGTGATTTGTTTTAAAGTTGTTTTTTAGGTCAACTAAATTTCCGCTAGAAAAGTTACTTTGAAGCATCCTTTTTTAGGAAAAAAAATTACCAATGGTTTGAATCGGAGGATAAAATAATATTATTCCTCTTTATTCTGTGTTCGAGGGCAAGCTCCATCACAATTACCATATAAGTTCAAAGAATGATCGACCACTTTAAATTTTAAAATATCGCCCATCATATTTTTGATTTGCTGAATCCTAGGATCGCAAAACTCTAGAACCTTTCCACAATCAACGCAGATTAAATGATCGTGTTGTTTGTAGCCATGAGATTTCTCGTATTGTGCTAAGTTTTTACCAAACTGATGCTTCTTCACCAAATCACAACTGACCAAAAGTTCCAAAGTATTATAAACCGTCGCACGACTCACTCGATAGTTTTGATTCTTCATGTGAATATATAATGCTTCCGCATCGAAGTGATCACTACGTTTGTAGATTTCCTCAAGGATAGCAAATCGCTCAGGCGTTTTCCTAAAACTATTGTCTTCCAGGTGTTTTGAAAAGATATTCAGTACCTCTTGAATTACCGCATCATCTACTTTTGGCGTATCCATTTTATTGAATTTTTATTAATGTAAAGATACTAAAGAAACAACAAATAGTCAGAAGAAGTTTAGGAACAAATTAGTGGTGAGTTGCACGTAGCGGTCTGCTTTTTTTAAGTCAGCTTCCATACAGATTAAAAAAAGCAGACCGCTACGTAGCGTGCATCGGAGGTGTTAATCACTATTATCCAAAATTTTTTATATCAGCATAACTCATCCAAACCAATTTCCCCAAACTCAATCCCACAAACATAAATAACCACAAAGCTGGAAATCCGCCCAAATTCGATAACATTCTCACTCCGTCAATTCCAGTCGAAGAAACCATCACAAATGAAATCCCTCCAATTAAAACGCCCCAAATAATTTTAGTTCCCAAAGGCGATTCTGGATTCTCCGGCGAAATTCCATGATTAGAAATATTACTCATCGCAGTTGTATTCGAATCCGCCGCCGTCACAAATGATAAAAAGGTAACGAAGAGAAAAACAATACTCACAAAACTTTCCCAAGGCAAATATTTGAGCAAACCAAAAATTACGCCTTGCACTCCTTGCTCTGCCATAATTTGATTGAGGGGAAAAAGGGTGCCTTCTGCGAGATCAACCGACATCGTCGTTCCACTCAAAATTATCATCCAAACCATGCTGAACAAGGAAGGAAAAATTAAATTAAAATGGATAAAGGTTCGCACTCGATAACCCACCGAAAGGAATCCTAAAAATAAAGTACTGATCGGCGCCCAAGCCATCCAATTGGCAAAGTAAAAAGCTGTCCAACTATTTCGCCAAGTGTCATCTATTTCATTTCCCAAACTCAAACTTCTGGGAATAAAATTGATGACATAATCTTGAATTCCATTCCAACCAAAAGTTAACATTTCCATAGTTGGACCAGTTAGGAAAATGAAAATGGCGAGTCCGAAAAATATTTTGATATTGATGTCAGATAAAATTTTAATTCCTTTTTGTAAACCTGAGATGGAGGAGAAAATAAATGAGATCACAATTAGTAGTCCAATCATTCCAAGTAAAAAATTCGTTTGTGTCATTCCAAAAATAGCATTCATTCCTCCCGAAAGAGTCAACATTCCCGTTCCCAAACTTGCAGCCATTCCAGCGACTAAACTGAATAAACAAATGGCATCAATTCCATGTGCTAAATTTCCCGTGACTGATTTTTGTCGCAAGGGGAAAAATAAAGCACCCAAACTAAATCGTTGTTTGAAATTGTAAAAACACAAAGCAAAAAGTAATCCTCCTACTGTATAAATTCCATACGGCGAAAATGTCCAATGCATAAACATCGTCGACATCGCAAAATCTTGCGCACCTTCTGAAGCCGCTTCCACGCCTAATCCAAGCGGCGGTTTGTGCATATGTGCTAATGGTTCGGCTGCTCCCCAAAATAAAATACCCGTTGCAATCGTCGTACAAATCGTAATCGAAAACCATTTCCATTTACTTAAGATGGGCTGCGCATTTTCGCCACCGATTTTGACATTTCCCAAAGGAGAAAAATAAACGGCAACCAATAAAATAAGAAAAGCAAAGGTGCTCCATGAAAATAAAATCCCGAAATTATCGAGAATCCAATTATTGGCAGCAGTTGTTTTTTTGAGAAATAATTCTTGATCTAAACTACTAAAAAGCAAGGAGAGTAAAACTAAAAAAAAAGGAATCCAAAAGACTTTATGATTGAGGTTTTTCATAAAGCGAAAATAAGAAAAAAATGATAGAACGCAGATGCCGAGGATCGAGCAGATTTACATTTTTAACCAAAATCCTTTTGCGCAACAATGATTAAGTCCGTAGTCTTTTCTTCGTTATGAAGATATTCCTTCCGATCTGAATATAGAATTTCAAAATTATTTTTCCTCAATTCATTTCCCAAAAAATTAAAGGAATAATAATGCATAAAAATCTCATCACCAGAGCTTCCTTTTTTGAAAGTGGAGTTAGCATAATCACCTTCCATGGTACTCAAATAAAATATGGCACTAGGATTTAAAAGCTCAGAAGCATCAAGAAATAATTTGGAAGTCTCTTTTTTGGAAAGGTAAGGCAGACAAAATCCGCACATGATGGCGTCAAACTTTTTGTCAAGCGTTTCGATATTTCGGCAATCCATCACTTGGAATTCTGCGCTTGGATTATTGACTTTTGCCAAATCAATCATGTTGGGAGCTAGATCAATTCCAAGAACTTTAAAGGCAGGATTTTTATCTAATAAATGTTTAGTGATGTTGCCTGGACCGCAAGCGAGGTCTAAAATTTCGGCGTTTTCGTTTTTAATGTTTTGGCAAAAAAAATCAAATGAATCTTTGTACAAATCCACATTCATAAATTTGTCTTGATACGTTTTGGCTAATTTATTAAAAACGTCAACAGCAATTTTATTTTGATCCATCGGACAAAATTATTTATTGAGCATCAACTTTTACCGAAGGTTCCTCTTTTTTTCTAGCATCTTGAATATAAAATAAAATCAAGAACCCCATTCCTACCATAATCGAAACATCCGCCATATTAAAAACGCCCGTCCTAAAAATTCCACCTAAATCAATAAATAAAAAATCAGTCACCGAACCAAATTTGATGCGATCGTACATATTTCCAATTCCTCCTCCGATGACAAAACTCCAACCGATCAGAGCGACCTTCGGTAATTTTGCTTGAGAAAAAAGATA
>Ga0209712_10000240_pt1 | contig 50145 bp, 41 predicted proteins | sample ArcOceMetagenome_FD_187443 | JGI IMG/M metagenome (GOLD analysis project Ga0209712, IMG submission 187443) | Marine eukaryotic phytoplankton communities from Arctic Ocean - Arctic Ocean - Greenland ARC118M Metagenome (SPAdes) (version 2) | ecosystem: Environmental > Aquatic > Marine > Oceanic...
CTTATCTACTTTTCATTCAAATAAAAACTATCCATAAATACTAAAATCATACTTGATAATGATTTAAAGCTCAAATGGACTATCATTTTAATGTTATAAAAAAAAATCGCTTAAAATTTTAAAAAAATCAATATTTTTCGACGTAATCGATATTTTTGGGATTACTATCACATTAAAGCGATGTCAAGGCTTTCCCAAGTAAAAATGATCGTCACCCAAATGATTTATCTCGATGTTTACCCTTGTTTACCTTTTTCTCTGAGTGAAACCTACGATTTATTAATATCCAAATAATCATCAAATTAAAATCACAAAACCTTCCTTTTTAGAAAAAATCTAAATATTATCATTTTTTTCGACCTTCATCCCTTACCTTTGTCCGCAATTTGGATACAGCCAAAGGTTTTTACTAATAACGATTGTAAAAAACGGTTCAAAATGCCAAGAGATACTTCCATCAAATCAGTTTTAATTATCGGTAGCGGTCCAATTATCATTGGACAAGCGTGTGAATTTGACTATGCAGGTTCACAAGCATCACGGTCGCTTAGAGAAGAGGGAATTGAGGTAACACTCATCAACTCGAATCCAGCAACTATTATGACCGACCCGGTTACCGCCGACAACGTTTACTTACTTCCGCTTACAGTCGAAAGCATAATTGAAATATTAGAAGAACGACATATTGACGCTGTGCTGCCTACTATGGGCGGGCAAACAGCTTTGAATCTGGCTATGGAAGCTGGAGCACAAGGTGTTTGGGACAAATACAATATCAAGTTAATCGGTGTGGATTTAGCTGCGATTGAGTTAACTGAAAATCGAGAGGAATTTAAGAAATTTGTAAAAAGATTGGGAATGGACGTTGCTCCATCTCATATTGCTAATTCCTTTTTAGAAGGAAAAGAAGGTGCTCAAAAAATTGGCTTTCCGCTTGTTTTGCGACCTTCTTACACTTTAGGTGGTTATGGCGGTGGCTTTGCACACAATGCTTCTGAGTTCGATGAATTATTACGTCGAGCATTAGATGCTTCTCCGACGCATGAAGTTTTGATTGAACAAGCTGTTTTGGGCTGGAAAGAGTTTGAGTTAGAGCTCTTACGAGATGATAATGATAATGTCGTTATTATTTGTACAGTTGAGAACCTTGATCCAATGGGAATTCATACAGGTGACTCGATTACGGTTGCTCCTGCAATGACACTTTCTGATACCGGTTATCAAAAAATGCGGAATGATGCAATGTTGATGATGCGGAATTTAGGAGAGTTTGCCGGCGGTTGTAATGTACAGTTTGCCCAAAATCCTGATACGGAAGAATTAATTCCAATTGAAATTAATCCTCGAGTTTCTCGTTCATCTGCTTTAGCGAGTAAGGCAACTGGTTATCCGATTGCTAAAATTGCTGCGAAATTGGCAATTGGCTACACATTGGACGAACTTAAGAATCAAATTACCAAAACAACCTCCGCTTTATTCGAGCCAGCTTTAGATTATGTAATCGTGAAAATGCCTCGCTGGAATTTTGAGAAATTCAGTGGTGCTGATCATAGACTTGGTTTACAGATGAAATCTGTTGGTGAAGTAATGGGAATCGGTCGTAACTTCTTGGAAGCTTTGCAAAAAGCTTGTCAGTCGCAAGAAAATGGTAGAATGGGATTAGGAGCAGATTCCAAAGAATGGTATAAAACTTCTGAAATTTTGGAACGGGTAGAACACGCTCGTGATGACAGAATTTACCGTTTGAAAGATGCCATGCGTCTTGGAATTCCTGCCAAAACAATTCACAAATTAACAAAAATTGATCCTTGGTTTATTCAACAAATCAAGCGATTAGTGAAGATAGAACAGAACTTGATGCAATATCGCTTCTTGGATAATGTGCCAGAGGAGTTGTTGCGAGAAATGAAAGAAGTTGGATATTCTGACGGACAAATCGGCTGGTTATTGAAAGTGCCAGAAGATGAAGTTTGGAATCGCAGAATGAAATTAGATATTCGTAGAACCTACAAAATGGTAGATACTTGTGCGGCGGAATTCAACGCTGAAACGCCATATTTCTACTCTACTTTTGATACTGAAAATGAATCTATTCCATCTGATAAAAAGAAAATTATCATTTTAGGTTCGGGTCCAAATAGAATTGGTCAAGGTATCGAATTTGATTATTGTTGTGTTCACGGTTTATTAGCATTGAAGGAAGCTGGTTACGAATCAATTATGATTAATTGTAATCCAGAAACCGTTTCGACGGATTTCGACATGGCGGATAAATTATACTTTGAACCAATCTTTTGGGAACACATTAAGGAGATTATCGACCTTGAAAAACCAGAAGGTGTGATTGTTCAATTGGGTGGACAAACCGCTTTGAAGTTAGCCGAAAAACTAACCGCAGAAGGTATTAAAATTATTGGAACATCTTACGAAGCCTTAGATTTGGCGGAAGATAGAGAGCGTTTTTCTAATTTATTAAAGGAAATGGATATTCCTTATCCAAGATATGGAGCAGCTGTTGATGCAGACGAAGCCTTGGAAGTTGCACATAAAGTTGGTTATCCAGTTTTGGTGCGTCCGTCTTACGTTTTGGGTGGACAACGCATGAGAATTGTCATTAATGACGATGAATTGGAAGAGCAAGTAGTGAGTATTTTGAAACATATTCCAGGTAACAAAATCTTAATTGATGAGTTTTTGGATCGTGCAAGCGAAGCAGAAATTGATGCAATTTGTGATGGCGAAGACGTACATGTCATGGGAATCATGGAACACGTTGAACCTGCAGGAATTCACTCTGGCGATAGTTTTGCCTTGTTACCACCTTATAGTTTATCGCAAAAAGTGATTGACGATATGGTAGAATATACGAAACGAATTGCTTTGAAAATGGAAGTCAAAGGTTTGATTAATATTCAATTTGCAATCAAAAATGATAAAGTGTATGTAATTGAAGCGAATCCTCGTGCGTCTCGTACGACACCGTTTATTGCGAAAGCTTATCAAATGCCATATTTGAATATTGCTACGAAAGTCATGATTGGTGCGAATAAATTGAAAGACTTTAAAATGGTGAATAAATTGGACGGTTATGCTGTCAAAATCCCCGTTTTTAGTTTCAATAAATTCCCGAATGTCGATAAGAATTTAGGACCAGAAATGAAATCTACCGGTGAAGCAATTCGCTTTATCAAAGATTTGAACGATCCGTTCTTTAGAGAAATTTCGAGAAATCGTTCGATGTTTTTATCGAGATAAATTGTAGGGCAAACGGCATTGCCTTTACCTTAAAAGAATATATTAAAACGGCAGTTCAACAATTTTGAGCTGCCGTTTCTAGTTTAACCTTTCTTCTTCCGTTCCGTTTTTCTTCGTGCTTTCTCCGCCTTCTTCCTTGCCTTCGCTTTCGCTTTTACTTCAGGCGTAATTCTAAATCTAACAGGAAAATTCATCTGTACTCTAAGCACTTCACCACGTTGTTTTCCAGGTTGAAAATTAGGTAAATGTTTTATAATTCTTAAAGCCTCTTCTCCAGTTTCTGCTCCCGGATTTCTAATGATTTTAAAATCGGATAAAGAACCATCTTTTTCGACAATACAAGACACCACAGCAGTTCCTTCTACGCCCATTTTTAACGCAAATTCAGGGTATTCCATATTTGCTTTAACAAATGCTTCAACGGCTGCTTCCGTACATTTTCGGTCTGTATCTTCTGTATTATCACACGTTGAAAAAGTCGGTATATCTTCAACGACCAAATATATTAAAGTGTCTGTACTTTGTGCGTTTAAGGATTCAAATATTACGAAATTAGAAAGTATTACAAACAAGCCAATCAAAAAGAATAATCGTTTCATAAAATAGATTTTGAGTAATTTGATTAATAAAATTAAAATTATCCACAATTTAATATTAGTTTTCAACTTCGATAAGCATTTATTAAGAAAAGCAAAGCAAAATGAATAACACAAAAGAATTTGACCTCATTATTTGGGGCGCATCAGGATTTACAGGAAGATTGGTCGCTGAATATATTTTCCAAAAATACGGCGTTGGAAAAACGATAAATTGGGCAATGGGTGGAAGGAATCAAGCCAAATTAGAAATAGTTCGAGCGGCAGTTGCAGACGAAACCGTTCCCTTAGTGATTGCTGATAGTCAAGATGAAGCAAGTCTGGAAGAGATGGTCAAACGGACAAAAGTTATTTGCTCAACCGTTGGTCCTTATGCGAAATATGGTTCAAAATTAGTTGCCGCTTGTGTCAACAATCAAGTTGATTATTGTGATTTGACTGGCGAAGCACAATGGATTCGACGAATGATTGACGCACATCATGACGCTGCAAAAGCGAACGGAACTAAGATTGTTCACACTTGTGGGTTTGATTCGATTCCATCCGATTTAGGCGTTTTCTTTATGCAAAAGGAAGCTCAAAAACGAACTGGAAAACCTGCGAAATCTATCAAAATGCGAGTTCGTGGATTGAGCGGAGGTTTGAGTGGCGGAACGTTTGCGAGTATGGAAAATGTCATGGAAGAAATCGCAAAAGATAAATCGGTGTATAAGGTTTTGACGAATCCTTATAGTTTAAATCCCGAAGGCGAACAAAGTGGACCTGATAAAAAAGATTTGCAAACTGTGCTTTATGAGGAAGAAACTAAAGGTTGGCTTGCTCCTTTTGTCATGGCTGGGATTAATACAAAAGTCGTCAGAAGAAGTAACGCTTTGATGAACTACGCTTATGGAAAAGATTTTCGATATGATGAAGCGATGATGTTCAAAAGTCGGTTTAAAGCGATCGGTGTAGCGATGACACTTGGTATCGTATTTTTAGGAAAACCGGGTTCTTTTTACAAAAAAATAATCAATAGATTTCTTCCTGATCCAGGCGAAGGTCCAAGTAAAGCGGAACGAGAAGCCGGATTTTATAAATTCCACCTTTATACGACTTTATCGGATGATTCGAAAGTTCTCGGAATTGTTACAGGCGATAAGGATCCAGGTTATGGTTCTACGTGTAAGATGTTGGCGGAAAGTGCGATTTGTTTGGCACAGGATGAATTATCCGATATTAGCGGCGTTTTGACGCCTTCTACTGCAATGAGTGATAAACTTTTGAAACGATTAGAAGAAAATGCAGGATTGACTTTTTCAATCGTGTAAGCGTGATTGGAACACGGATTTAACGGATAGTACGAATTTTATATCCAAAAAAAATCCGTGTTCTTTTATTTATTATTTTTTCCAAAACTTCCAAAACTTCCAATTACTTGGTTTTGAAATAGTTTCAAAACTTGTATTTTTTTCTTCTTTTATTCCTTTCATATTGCCATATTTTCTCACAATTTCGGCAAGGTCATCAACAGTATATTTTATAAATGATTGATCACTATCTATTTCAAATTCTAAGCAATTCGAGTTACTTAGAGTTTGTTGAAACTTGCCTGTGATTTTAGTTTGTCCCATATTATTATACTTTATATTTATTTCTAAATTGGGTTCCGCTGTTATATATTCAGCTTCTCCTTTCAATTCATTTTGGCACTTATTTAATTCTTCATAAAATCTAAAAATTTCTCCTGTTGATGTGTAAAATGTTCCTTTTACTTGATAACTTGGAATGTTGATTTCAATACTCGCACGACATTCATAGCCGCCCAAATGCGATGTCCTATTTGGATAACCAAAGACATTTATAATTTTAACTTTCAGAAATCCATTATCACCTTTTATTTCAAAATTATTCACCTTTTGTGCCGTTTTATTAATACAGGTTTTTTATCAATATAAAATCCGTTCAAATCCGTCAAATTCATGTTCCAATCACGTCCTACTAAAACGTCAAAATCCTTTTCAATTTCTCTTCCAATTTTGCACTTGCCAAAAACTGTTTTTCCAATTCCGCATTAAACGGAATCGGCGTATTCATACTTGCACAACGCATCACAGGAGCGTCCAAATGTTCGAATAAGTATTCAGAAATATGAGCCGAAATTTCGCCACCGATACCACCGAATTCAATATCTTCATGCAGAATCACCACCCGATTTGTTTTCTTTACACTTTTCTCAATGGTTTCATAATCAATCGGTTGAAGCGTTCGTAAATCAATTATTTCAATATCCTCATTCATTGCAGCGACGGTTTCCAATGCCCAATGTACGCCCATTCCATACGTAATAATTGTTGCTTTTGAACCTTGACGAGCAATAGCCGCTTTACCAATTTCAACCGTATAATAATCGTCCGAAACTGGGGCAGAAATTTTACGATATAAAGCCTTATGCTCAAAAAACAAAACAGGATTAGGATCTTCAAAAGCTGCTAAAAGTAAACCTTTTGCATCTTCGGGATTCGATGGAAATACGACTTTCAAACCAGGCGTATGTGTAAACCAAGCTTCATTCGTTTGGGAATGAAAAGGACCAGCTGCGACACCAGCTCCTGCCGGCATTCGAATTACAACGTCCGCATTTTGTCCCCAACGATAATGTAATTTTGCTAAATTATTTATAATTTGATTAAAGCCACAAGTCGCAAAATCAGAAAACTGCATTTCGACCATCGCTTTATAACCTTTCAAACTCAATCCCAAAGCAATTCCAACAATCGCACTTTCACAAATCGGTGTATTTCGAACTCGATCACGACCGAACTGTTCCACAAAACCATTCGTGATTTTGAAAACACCGCCATACTCTGCGATATCTTGTCCCATCAAAACCAAATTATCATGCTTCTCCATTGCTTGTCGCAAACCGTCAGAAATCGAATCAATTAAGCGTTTTTCCGTTTTTGCAGTCGTTGCTGGTAAAGTCACCGTTTGTTCGTGAGGAGCGTAAACATCTTGCATTTCTTGGTCAAAATCAACAGGAACAGGTTCATCTTCATAAGCCTTTTTCAACGTCTCGTTGATTTCCACTTTCATCGTTTTACGAATCGTTTCAATCTCCGCTTCCGTAATAATTCCCGCTTCGATTAAATACTGCTCATAATTCGCAATCGGATCTTTTGCCGCCCATTCTTCCATCAGTTCTTTAGGAACATATTTAGTTCCCGAAGCTTCCTCATGTCCTCGCATTCGGAACGTTTTACATTCTACCAAAACAGGTTCTGGATTTTTGCGTAAGTCCTTCGCTATTTTAGAAATGGTATGATAAACTTCCAAGATATTATTACCATCAATAATATGCGATTTCATGCCATAACCTAACGCTCGATCTGCTAAATCTTTACAATTATATTGTTCAGACGTTGGTGTTGATAAACCGTAGCCATTGTTTTCAATAATAAAGATAACTGGTAATTGCCAAACAGCAGCGACGTTCAATGCTTCGTGAAAATCACCTTCACTCGTTCCGCCTTCGCCTGTAAAAGCTAATGAAACCTTCCCTTCTTTTCCGATTTTATTTGCTAATGCAACACCATCCGCCAGAGCCAATTGTGGGCCCAAATGCGAAATCATTCCGACAATATTATAGTCCATTGTACCAAAATGAAAAGAACGGTCACGACCTTTTGTAAAGCCTGAACTTGTTCCTTGCCATTGTGAAAAAAGGCGTTGAAATGGAATTTTTCGAGTGGTAAAAACACCGAGGTTTCGATGCATCGGAAAAATCACTTCGTCTTCATCAAGTGCCATTGTCGCACCGACAGAAATTGCCTCTTGACCAATTCCGCCAAACCATTTAGAAATTCGTCCTTGACGTAATAAAATTAACATTTTTTCCTCAATCAACCGAGGATATATTAAGGCTTCGTAAAGCGCTTTTTGCTTCTTTTTACTTAATCTTTTTGGTTCAAATTGCATAGCATGGAGTATCACGAAGTTTGAACTTCGTATCGTTATTAATTAAGATTTCTTCAAATTTAAAGTTTCGGATTCGATAAGTCAAAAGTACAGAAGTTAAATTTCAAACACAAACCTTTATTTAATTAAAAAAATTTAACTACTTCAATTTCAATATTCTGAGTATTTTCCCAATTCAATGTGTCATTAAACTAGCTTAATAAAATTCGAGTTGTACTTTAATAAGAGTAAATAATCTAATATCGAATACTACATTTATGTTAATATCAGAATAATTACGACACATTTTATTCAGTCATTAATCATTCAATCTTCAAAATCATATTTTATAAAAAAGTTACCTTTCATCCTAATTATCACGTTTTTTGCATCTGCGTCAATCGCTCAAAATCTCATAAAATTCCATAAAATCTAATCTTATAAAAGTCAATTTTCTTTCTAATCCTATGTTTGAGTATGAAAGAATTTTAACTTCAAGAACGTCATTAGGTATCGGTTTTGGTTTTATGTTACCTTTCGAACGAAATATCAAAAAAGCAGAAAAAACTTATTCCATATCTAATTTACGAGCAACGGTATTAAATACTTTTATTGGTTATAGATTTTATTTAAATCAGAATACATATTCTCGCTTCTATATTTCTCCAACAGTTGGCTATCACTATATTAAACGAGTGAAAAATGGACGTATTTCAATAAATAAATCATTTAATACACTTACTGTGAATATTGATGAAAATTATGCGACGACTATAAGTTTAGGTTTGAAAGTTGACTACCAAGATTCGATTTACGGGCGTTTTATTTTGGGTATTAATGCCGAATTATATACCACATAAAAAGGTGGTTACACACAACTTAGCATGGCAAATAAAGCATCTTACCATAATCTAAGCCAAAGTACTGAAAAATGTAATCCATTAAGCGTTATTCCTTTTGGTACCCTTTCGACTGTTGCTGCCCTGACTATAGATATGACGCATGATACTCCATTTTTTCTAATTTTGAACCTTTCGGTTAATGTATCAATTGGCTATGAATTTTAATAAAAAGAAGGTCATTTTGTGCATAAGAGTTATATGCGAAATGACCGATTTTTATTACGCTTTCCCTACCACGAAATTCCCAAGTACAAACCAATAATAATTAATATAACAAAGAGAATTAATACAAAGGCAGTTTGTTGTTTACTTCCGTGTTCGTGATGATGTTCGTGTTCTTCGTTCATATTTTTAACTTAAAAAGTATCTTGTTCTCTTAAAATTGCTTGATTATTCATACAGGTTTTTCCAATATTATCAATAGAATCGTTATTTATTTGTACTAAGATTTTAGTATCTTTTTCCCATTTCAAATTTAGAATTTCATGTTGAGAATATGCCCCAGCAGTTGCTCCCGTAAATCCTATCCAAGCTTTTCCTTTATCTAATTTGATAATATTTTCTAAATGAACCGATTTATTAATATAAAGTTTACCATCGGTGTAAACCTTCATATCTTTAAAATCATACGTAATTTTCACTTTACGAATCGTGTTTTGTAATTCAGGGATTTTATGATTAATCGCAATCGAATGATCATTATATCGAGTAACTTCTTTTCGACCATTGGTTTGAATACTAACTTGATTATGGCTGCCTTCCGAATTATCGAATGTATCGAATTCGATAGCTAAAATATTAGAAAAGTCCTTAATCACCAATTTCTTCTCAGATTTCTCCAATACTCAAACCTTTTAAATCATTACAGGTTACAAACGTCAAGCCGTTTGCTCTACTCAACTCCTCTCCTATCTAGCCGCTATCTTAGTCAATAAGCATTTGAAATTCTACCTCAAAGCCATCAGCTAATAACTTTCCCTTATACTACGATGCCCAGCAATTTTTGCACTGCTGATAGATTGATACTCATTTTTCGATGGAAAGTTCCAGTGGAAAATGAGTATTATGCAAAAGCTATAATTAATAATAAAGTGACAAAAAAGATAAAAATTCGTTTCATAGTTAATCCATTTTATATGATAATTAGTTATTGCTTTAAATTAATCATGATACTAAAACTAAGTATTTCATAATATTTAGTTTTTGGACGGAAATCAAATTTTATTCAATTGGTACTAAATTTCAATAAAAATGATTCGTGACAGATTAGTAATTCTTAGATTCGCCAAAAACAAATGCCTTATTTTAACTATTGATTAAAAAGTAGGACTAAGTAATTTGAACATATCCCCATAAATGTCTATCTAAACATGCACTTATTACTAAAAATAACATTGTAAAAATTATAATTAATAAGCTCATTTTTTGAGCCAATAATTTATATTGAAGATTCAAAATATATGGAAACGGTTTTAATCACAGGAGGAACAGGTTTAGTCGGACAACGCTTGAGTAGAGTGTTGAAGCAGAAAGGGTTTGAAGTTATTCATTTAAGCAGAAAAGAAAAATTAGATTCGACATTTCCAGCATATCAATGGAATATTGATGCTGGAACAATTGATGAAAGAGCTTTAGAAAAGGCGGACTATATTGTGCATCTGGCTGGAGCTGGTGTCGCAGATGGTTCTTGGACCAAAAAACGCAAGCAAGTTATTATTGACAGTCGAGTGAAAAGTGCGGCATTGATTCAAAATAAGTTAAAGGAAATTGGTAAACAACCGAAAGCGGTGATTTGTGCTTCTGCCTCTGGTTATTATGGAAATCGTGGCGATGAAATTTTGGATGAATCTGCCACTATTGGTAAAGGTTTTCTGGCGGAAGTCGTTGAAAAGTGGGAAGATGCAAATCGTGGATTTTCGGATTTAGGGATTCGGACTGCAATATTGAGAATCGGTATTGTCCTTTCTACTAAAGGTGGCGCATTGGAGAAAATGTTGCCGACTTATAAAGTTAGAGTTGGGACGTATTTCGGAGATGGCAACCAATATTATTCTTGGATTCACCTCGATGACTTGTGTGAAATGTTCGCTTATGCGATTCAAAATGAAAATGTAGAAGGTATTTATAATGCTGTCGCAACAAAACCAGTAACGAATAAATATTTGGCAGAAACAATTGGTGATGCCTTAAATTCAAAAGCTGTTTTATTATCTGCTCCTGTATTTGCCATGCGTTTTGTGATGGGCGAAATGGCAGATATTGTATTAGATGGTGTTCGACTTTCTCCTCAAAAAATAATCGATGCCGGATTCCGTTTTATATATGATGATGTGGAATATGCGTTGAGAGATTTAGTGGAGCGGAATATTTAATGATGTGTTGATGTGTTAATGTGTTGATGCAAAATAAAATATCAACACATTAATACAAAAAATATTGAAAAACTATTTTTTAAATTTTCAATTCTTGAATTCGTTCTATAATTTCAGGCATCATTTTGACGGCTTCTTGATAACCTAATTCAATGATTTCGTCCGCTTTCAGAAAATCAAAAATCCCATAATCATCCACACCTTCTATCTCAATCAAAACATCACATTGGCTGATACGAGTCTCGGAATTATTCCAAACGACCAAATCGAAACAACGTTCTGCGACGCTTCTCAATCCGGAAATATCTCGTTTTATACTATTTGGCATCACATTCACACCGATAATCATCTCACATTCTACCACCAATGGTTCAACTGGAAAATTATTCAATAATCCACCATCAACATATAATTCGCCATTAATTTTCACCGGCTCAAAAACCAACGGAATCGAACAAGACGCCACAACCGCTTCCGCAATATTACCATCTTTTAAAATCGTCCATTTTCCTTTATTAATATTAGACACACAAACGAAAAAGTCACTCGGCAGATCCTTGAATTCAGTCGCAGGAAGTTCTGCTCTCAGAATATCTTGTAAGTAAGATAACTTTACAAAACCTCCGGAAAAACTTCCCATTCGAAAAATTTTGAAAAGGTTGGCATTTTTCACCAAATCAATCATTTTTGAAGTTGGAATTCCTGCTGCATATAATGCACCTACTATCGAACCAGCACTCGTTCCAGAGGTGTATTGTGGAAAAATATTATATTCTTCAAATGCTTTTAAAACGCCAATATGTGCGATTCCTCTCGCTCCACCTCCTGATAAACAAAGTCCTAATTTCATTTTCTTGATTCTTAAATGCGTTCCTTATTCAATATTTCATGCTTCCAAACTATAAATAATTACGTTAAATTTTATAATAAAGGAACAAAATAATAGATAATCCACTCAAATATTACGCCGTCCGCCTGCTGTATAAATGGGCATAAAAGAAGGCAAAAAGGCAAGTAAAATGAGTAAACAATTGCTTTCTAATTCACTAAAATACTCTAAAAAATTGAATCTTATAAAATCACCATTTTCAGTAGTTTAAATATCCTCCGCGAATCAACCACGCCAATCTCATTCCTTAAAACGGTAAATCAAAATGTAAATAAGGACTTGCTTCTCCTTTATGATTCACGGTATATTCTATACGCAATAAAAAGTCATTATAAATCACCAAGTTTAATCCCGTTCCAAATGACCACAAATGACGATTCACAAATTCATTTCCATCTGAATAAAAAGGATTATTTGCGAACGCTTCATCATGAAAAACCGTGCTATAAATTTTCAATGGAAAATAATTTCGCTTTTTATCTTTATTCTTTCGCTTCATAATAAAACTCTTATCCAACCACTGAAAACGAACACTCGCTCTTGCCATCACATAATCCAAACCATCAACTACATAATACTCGTAACCTCTCATATAATCCGGCAAATAACCAATCGAACGATTATTAAAATACGGCAGCTGATTTCTTAAAAGACTCACTTTTCCTCGAACATTGATCGCTGCACTAAATCGTTTACTTATTGGTTGATAATAGGCAAAATTCGGTGCGATATAAAGTGTATTAATATCACCAAAAACCCCAAAACCTTCTTTTGTCAATGTTGCCGAAAAGAAGTACCCTTTTAGTGGATAAGGTTTAAAATCTCGGTAATCCGTTGTGAAAGTGTAAGTCAATGCAAAATAGCGTTGCAGCGTATTTCCATCTAAGAAAAAGTCGGGATTATAAGCCGCTGCAAAATCCGAAATTTGATTCCGGTGAAACCGAATCTCTGCTTCATGCTTCGAAAAAACACCTTGTTGATAACGCAATCCTGCCGTCAATCGAAAACGACGAATCATTACAGAATCTTGATTGCTAATCAAACTCAACGTGTCCGATTTCGTATCTAACCCCCATTCTTTGGCCTGAGCGTAAAAAATATCACCTCGAAAACCCAATGTTTGATTTTCATTAAAATAAGGCAAATCATAAGTAATTTGAAATTTCCGTTCATAACCCAATTGGCTGTAAATCTTCAATAAATCTCGTCGTCCGGTCAAGTTCCGATGACTCACTTGAAAAACATAATTCAAGCGATTTAAAGCTCGATTCTGCTGCACCCACCAAACATTAAAATTTCTATCCCCAACCTCCACATTAAAAAACGGATATAAATACCAAGACTCTTCCACTTTGACATCAATCACCGTTTGGTTCGCCACCATCTTTTTAGTCGAAATTTCGACATTACCAAACAATCCCGTACTCATCAATAACAATCGATTCTGTTCCACCAATTCCGCTAAATTGCCAACTTCCAACGTATCGCCAACTCGAAAATCCAATTCCCGAAGAATATTTTTCGTCCGTGTCTTTTTCTGGCCAGTTACTTGAATCGAACTAATGACAACGTATTCACTTTGTGCGAAAGCCGTTTGAAATAATAATAGTAGGATTGAGAATAATAATATTTTTTTCATCTGTTGATTTTTTCTAATCGTTTTAACGCAAAGATGCAAAGGTTTTTTGCAAAGTCGTAGCAATTTTTTTGGGGTCTATTTTTATAAAATATTTTCCGTTTCACATTAAATCTTCACCTTTTTGAATGATTTCGGTATTCATATGAACCAACTAACGCCATAGAGATCTCAAATTAAACCAACCGATGACGGATTTATTATCAATCCAAATTTCTCTTTTGGTTTAATGGGTTTTCTAGATTTATTCACTCATTCTCAAGGGCAAACGCAGCAGTTAAGCTACCAACCTTGAATTTTATTCGAGTAAAACCAACATAAGGTGCGAGATATAAACCTTCGGGAGCGTCTTTTTCAAAGAGAGAATGGATATAAAAACGAACTTCCGGCAATAGCCAACTAATTGTAAATCTACGCTATAATCTACTTCAATGACTCCCAAGCCACTAAACGTAAAAGTCTTTATATCCTTAAAATCAAAGAATATAAATCGTCCGGTAAGCACAACGGATTTATTATCCGTGAAGGCACGTTCGGGAGCTACTGAAAATCCTCCGATTCCGAGTAAATTAACTCTTAGGGCATTTTGAGGCGTGTATTGAGCCTGACTTTCAATTATTCCAGAGAATAAGAAAAAAATTGATAATCCTAAGAAAAAAATCGCTTCATTATTAAAGTATTCTTGTGCTAAGTAGTAAGTCAAGTTAATAGTGTCGAGTAGATTTTGCATCAAAATTTGTCGAGAACGAGGCAAAATTTCTCTGCATAGCCATAGTTATGAAAATAAATTTTAATGAAGTTATCGGCAATATTTTGTCAAAAAACACCGACACGATTAACTTGACTTACGACTAAACAACATGCAAGAAATACGTTGTAGCAATGACTTTTATAGAATGATAAATAAACTATTTTTCACTAAATCCCTTATAAAACCATATTTTTTTTAGAGATTCGTGAAACCAAATTACAGGAGAATTGAAAATGAATGTTTTAGTTCAATTTTTGGACGTAATCCAATATATTACGATACAACCAACGACTTACTATCAACTAACCATTTCCAATTCTTGCCACTAAAAAAATGCTATGTCACCCGAAACAAGTATAATGCTAAATGGTCAAAACTTGACAATTGACCAAGTGATGCGAGTCGCTAAAGAGTACACTAAAGTAGAAATCGCAACGGATGCGTTGAAAGATGTCATTGAAAGTCAAATTTTCATTGTTAATCAGGTCGAACTGGGAAAAATAGTTTATGGTGTTACGACTGGTTTTGGTATCAATGCAGATAAGATTATTGCAAAAAAAGATGCCGGAAAGTTACAACGAAACCTATTACTGTCACATGCTTGTGGCGTTGGTCGACCATTTGAAGAAGCAATTGTAAGAGCGGTAATGGTAATTCGTTTGAATACCTTATTAGCCGGTCATTCTGGTGTTCGTTTGGAAACAATTCGTCTTTTGCAGCAATTTTTAAATTACCGAATTCATCCGGTTATTCCGATTCAAGGCTCCGTGGGTGCAAGTGGCGATTTATGTCCGTTAGCACACATGTCAATTCCATTGATGGGCGAAGGTCGAGTAGTTTTCGCAGAAAAAACATTGACAACAAAGGATTTGTATGAGTTACCAGAAATCAAAAAAATTAACGAAACGATTGCCAAACATAATGCTTCGATTAATTCTCCATTGGACGAAATGCCTTTGATTGCTCCAATCGAATTATCATATAAAGAAGGAATTGGTTTGAGTAATGGTACGACTTTGATGGTTGCCTTAGGTGTTTTTGGGGTGCATCAATCTTATGATTTAATGGATAAAGCGACCTTGAGTGCTGCTTTGATGATGGAAGGTCATTGTTCTCGTCCACAGGCTTTTGATTCTAAAATTCACGCTGTTCGTAAACACACCGGACAAATTCGAGTTGCACAGCGAATGAGAGAAATTACCAATGGCTCGACGATGATTGGTATTCGTCCGATTGATATTTTTTGTCATTTTCCAACAAAAATAATTTCGGAAGATGCAGATTTGACAATGCTGAAAGAACCTTTGAAAAAAATGCATAATCATTTAAAGGAGCATATTAGCCATACAGATAACCTTGAAATTCAATTGATGGCGGAAGATCGTTTAATTGAAATTGAACATTTATTGAATATTAAAAATCCTAAAAATCAATTAAAATTAAAGCATCTTAAATCAATTTTGAATTTTATTCCGCAAGTATTTTGTGATTTTATATTGAAATATATGAATCCAAATATTGAAGATAAAGCACAATGGGAAACATTGATTAAGATAGTTAAGCGAAAGATTATGCCACAAGATGCGTATTCGATTCGTTGTTTGCCACAGGTTTTTGGAGCAAGTATGAAGGCGATAAGACACGCTGAAGAAGTGATTACGAATGAATTAAATGCGGTCGTTGATAATCCTATTATTTTTCTTCGAGGGCAAGTTTTGCCAGATGGAAGTCAGGTGCATCAAGATGAAGTAATTTCTGCCGGAAACTTCCACGGTCAGCCGATTGCGTTGGTTTTGGATTATTTAAAATTAGCGATTGCTGAGATGGGAAATATCATGGAACGCCAAGTGAATAAAATGGTAGATTCCGCGACAAATGACTCTTTACCTGCTTTTTTAATCGTTGATGCCGGATTGAATTCTGGTTTAATGATTCCTCAATATACAGCAGCAGCCTTAGTTTCAGAGAATAAAGTCTTGGTTCATCCTGCTTCCGCAGATTCAATTCCGACCAGTGCAAATCAAGAAGATCACGTGAGTATGGGACCTATTGCCGGCCGACAATTGTTGGAGATTTTAGGAAATGTTCAGAAAGTTTTGGCGATTCATACTTTGACTGCGACACAAGCGGTCGATATGCGTTTACTACAATTCCAAGGTAAAATTCCTGTTCAATTGGCAGGAGCTACTCAAAAATTATATAATCAAGTCAAAGCCGCTGGAATAACGACAATTGTGGAAGATCGTTTCCTTTGGGAAGATATTGAGATGGTTTTGGCGATGTATCGGGATTAGGGATGTGTTGATGTGAAAATAAAAAAACTCCTGCTTTTGCTTATCGCAAAACAGGAGTTTTTTATTACTTCATTTTAATTGAAGATTTCAATTCTTATTTACCAGCTGCATAACGTGCAGAAACTGCATTCCAATCAATTACATTGAAAAAAGCTTGAACGTAATCAGGACGACGATTTTGGTAATTTAGGTAATATGCGTGTTCCCAAACATCAAGACCTAAAATTGGAGTTCCGCCACAAGAATCAACATCCATTAATGGATTATCTTGGTTTGGAGTAGAACATACTTCTACTTTTCCATCTGCGTGAACACAAAGCCATGCCCAACCTGAACCAAAACGGGTTCCAGCTGCAGTTGCGAAAGCTGCTTTGAAATCAGCGAAAGAACCGTAAGCTGCGTTGATAGCATCTGCTAACTCGCCTGTAGGTTCACCGCCACCGTTTGGTGACATTACTGACCAGAATAAACTGTGATTATAAAAACCACCACCATTATTACGAACGCCACCGCCGTGAGCAGAAACACCAGCTAAAATAGCTTCAACAGATTGACCTTCAAGGTCAGTTCCTTTAATTGCAGCGTTTAATTTTGCAGTATAACCAGCGTGATGTTTTCCGTGATGGATTTCCATTGTGCGTGCATCGATGTGCGGCTCAAGAGCATCGTAAGCGTAAGGTAATGCAGGTAATTCAAATGCCATTTTCTTTATTTTTTAATTATTAAAATGATTTTTCGGTATAAACCGCTAATGCGATTTCCTACAAAGATAACACCCATAATGTTAAGATGTTTTAAAATCTTATTTAAAATTTATCTCCGTACTTTAAGCGGTAGAATTTTAGGGGTTTATAGATATAATGATAAACTTTTAAAACCTTTAACTCACTGAAGCCCCGGAATATAAATGCCAAATCGAAGTGAAGACGTGACGGGATTTTCAAACCGTTTGCTGACCGCAATTCGATTATCGATACTTACCAAAAAAATATATGGACATTCTTCTTTGATAATTTCGGCAATTTCTTGATAGGCTTTCTTTCGCTTTCTAAATGATGGTTCAATCATCGAATTTTCCAATAATTCATCCACTTGATTGTTTTGAAAGCCGCAATAGTTCTGACCGCTGTCGTAAGCTGACGAATGAAATAATCCTATCATATCAGATTCTATAACCGGTTTTTGCCATAAGCCGAAATAGGAATCGAAGTTTTTATTTTTTAAATTATCCAAAAAAACTAAATAGTCAAGCGGTTCTAATACGACTTCAATCCCTACTTTTTTGCAATTTTCTTTAAAAAATTGAAAATCGACTTCGCTTATCGTCGCAATAGAAGGATATATAATCGAAATTTTAAATTCTCGCAATTCGCCATTTATTGCATTATCTAAAAGTTCGTTATTATTGCGGTCTTCCCAACCGGCTTCTCGAAGTAATTGTTTTGCTTTTTTTAAATTAAAATCGTAAGTAGAAATAGATTTTTCAATTACTTTCGTTGAAAAAGGATGCACTGCCGCTTGTCCTAAACCATAAAAAGTCGTATCAATATATGTTTGCCTATCCATTAAATACGCCAGTGCTTGTCGGACTTTTTCGTTATTTAATATCGGGTGATTCATATTCAACCCGATATAAGAATAAATTCGTTGCGGTTCTGTCAGTAAATGAAACTGTTTGTTAATCGCTTCACTTTTTTGATAATCTTGCGTAAATTTTCTGGGTGAAATTCGAGTCATTACATCCAACGCTCCACTTTCTAATGCCGCTTCTGCCTTATTTATATCAAGAATTATTTTAAAAGTAATTGTTTTGGGATAAGCTTTAAATAACAAAGATTTCATTTTGGTTTTATCGCACCACCAATCTTTTTTCCTTTCAAAAACAATTTCTTTTTCCGTTTCAATTTTTAATTCATAAGCACCCGAGCCATTGATATAACCCAAACTTTTTTCAACTTTGGTGTAATTTTTTTCAAAATCAATTAAAGTTTCAATTTTATTTTTTTGGTTTCTAATTTCTTGAACCGAATACGCATCTAAAACGGCTTCTTTATCATAAAATGCTTTTGGATAAATCATCAAACCTTGCAAATTCAATTCATTCGTCATTTGAAAGCTATTAAAAAGGAGTGTAAATTTTTTTATATCATTTTCATCAATTTCTATAGCTTTAAAAGTATCAAAATGAACAGTTTTTGCAGGTGTCGCACAACAGAACAATAATTTCAAAGAAAAGGCGACGTCTTCCGCCGTAATCGGTCTTTTATTATCCCATTTTGCTTCGCTTCGGAGTGTGAATTTTAGACGATGCTCGCCATTTTTTGTGATATCACTTTCGGGTAATCTTTCGATTAATAAAGGGATAACTTGCTCACTTTTAGGATCAAAATCAACTAAAGGCTGAAATAGATATTGTGCTAAATTTATCGTATTTGAACCTACTGCACGGACGGAAAATAAGTGCGTAAAGAGTGGTGAATTTAACCAAACCGTCACTTCTTTTTTCGTTTTTTTAGTTTGAAAAGCGGCTAAACAAAAGGTAATAAAACAGAGGATAATTATTTTTTTCATAATTATAGGTTTTATGCATTTTACGGATATATGTGAAAATTGTTTTATATGTTTTCTAATTGTTTCATAGATTTCTTGTATTTATATTATTTTTTTTGCAAAAAAAATCCGGTACGAATTTCAAAACCTATTATTAGTCGCCTATTTGATCTATATTTCTAATATCGTTTTTGGTATATTACAGATTGTACAAAACCGATTATTATTGAAGATCCTATTTTTAGAGTCGTAAAACAAATGCCTTTCGTTAAAAACAATTGTGAAGGAACTTATGCCGAAAAACAACAATGTGGACAAAAGGCATTGCTTATGTTTATTTATAAAAATATTAAAGTTCCGATAATTGCTCGGGAAAATGGCATTGAAGGAAAAACGGTTATTCGTTTTATTATCGAAAAAGACGGCTCTATTTCTAATATTGAATTGATACGAAACCCAGGTGTAGGTGTAGGCGAAAAAGTCATTCGTGTTATCAAAAAAATGCCTCCGAATTCTTGGGAAGCAGGAAAACATAAAGACGAATTGGTTCGAGTTTAGATTTTATTACCAATTAATATTCATTTAGAATAATAAAGTATTTATTAATTTACAATTATATATTTTTATGAAAAACCTATTATTAATCGCCTGTTTGGTTGCGATAACAAATGTTACGTTTGGACAAACGCCTGATACAACCATTCATGCAGTTGTTGACCAAATGCCTTTATTTCCTTGTGATAATGAAATAGAAGACTTTAAGGAACGTAAAATGTGCTCACAGAAAAAGATGTTGGAATTTATTTATACTCAAATTAATTATCCAAAAGAAGCACGAGAAAAATTAATAGAAGGAACGGTTGTCGTCCGATTCATTGTCGAAAAAGATGGTTCGGTTTCTAATATTAAAACGTTACGACCAATCGGCGGCGGTTGTGAAGAAGAAGTAATAAGGATTGTTCAATCTATGCCGAAATGGGAAGCCGGAATTAATAAAGATAAAAAAGTTCGGGTTCAGTTTAATTTGCCTGTGAAGTTTAAAGTGGACAAAAATGAATCTAAGAAAAAAGCGATAACGGATAGAGTGTTTGGTACGATAGATACAATGCCACGTTTTCCAAATACGTGTACTGGAAGTAATCTTGAAAAACGAGAATGCGAAAAACATTTAATCGAGAAGTTTATTAGTGATAATGTTCAATATAAAGTTACGACTGACGAAGCTGTACGTTTGCACTGTGTTATTGAAAAAGATGGTTCGGTTACAAATATTAAATTTGAGGATTCTACCAATATTCAATTAAACAATGAAATAAAGCGAATGTTCGAGTTAATGCCTAAATGGCAAGCAGGTGTAAATGAAGGAAAGATTATTAAAACGCCATTGTATATACCGATTTCAATATACGGCAATACAAAAAATAATACTCAAACTGTTGAAATTTTTTATATCGTTGAACAAGTAGAACAAATGCCTAAGTTTCCGAATGACTGTGAAGGAGCGGATAAAGAAAGGCAAAATTGTAGCAATCAATTACTACTCAAATTTATTTATGATAATATCGTATATCCAACGTACGCTCGGATGAATGATATACAAGGTACCGTTGTCGTTTCATTTATTGTTGAAAAAGATGGTTCAATTACGGGTGCTAAAATTGTGAGAGCAATCGGTGGAGGATGTGATGAAGAAGTACTTCGATTAATGAGTTTGATGACGGAAAAGTGGGAACCAGGAATGCAACGAGGGGAGTTTGCACGAGTTCAATTTAATTTGCCGATAAGGTTTCGTTTAGAGTAAATTGAATAAAAACGATGTTTTGTAATTCGTAATTAGAAAAAGAAAAATTCATATGAGATAAAAAACGCTATACACTTTTAGAATACTTGAATTTAAAACCGAAATTATAAAGTTCAACTAACCGTTCAAAAAACAAAAGCCTTCTCCGAATCATCGAAGAAGGCTTTCTATTATTAAAGATATCTAATCCCAAATATTGGGGACGCAAAATCTTATTTCAATTGTAACGTGTTTTCACCTAAAGTCTCCTCTTGAGCTGGTTGAACCTGCTCAATTTTTGTATCATCTTCGTTCGTTCCTGTTTCTGTTGAAACCATATCAACTGCAATGAAAGGAGCGATTACTAAAGCGACGATAGAAGTCAATTTCACTAAGATATTCAATGAAGGACCAGAAGTATCTTTGAAAGGATCTCCAACGGTATCACCTACCACTGCTGCTTTGTGAGCATCAGAACCTTTATAAGTCATCTTGCCATCAATCTCAACACCATCTTCAAACATTTTCTTAGCATTATCCCAAGCACCACCTGCGTTTGATTGGAAAATCGCCATTAAAACACCTGAAACCGTTACACCTGCTAACAATCCACCTAACATTTCAGCACCACCGGCAAAACCGATTAATGCAGGAACTGAAATTGCCATAATACCTGGTAAAATCATCTCTCGAATAGAAGCATCTGTTGAAATCTGAACACATTTGTCATATTCCGCTTTTCCATCTGCTGCTTCAAAAGTTGCTCTATCTGCTGCAGACCATTCGTCTTGTTCTTTACCGTCATTCTTTTTCATTACGTCCAATGCGGCACGTAATTCTGGAATTTCTTTGAACTGACGACGAACTTCTTGAATCATGTCCATTGCTGCTTTTCCTACTGAATTCATCGCCATTGACGAGAATAAGAATGGCAACATACCACCTAAGAATAAACCAGCCATTACAACAGGATTCGCAACATCAATACTATAAATACCTGCTGTTTCCATGAAGGCTGCAAATAATGCTAAAGCCGTCAATGCCGCAGAACCAATAGCGAAACCTTTACCAATAGCTGCCGTCGTATTACCAACTGCATCTAATTTATCTGTTCTTTCCCGAACTTCTTTTGGTAATTCAGCCATTTCAGCGATCCCCCCAGCATTATCAGAAATAGGACCGTAAGCATCAACTGCCAACTGAATTCCTGTATTTGCTAACATACCAACTGCTGCGATTGCGATACCGTATAAACCTGCAAAGTGATGTGCACCCACGATAGCTGCTGCCAAAATAATAATTGGAACTGCAGTAGATTGCATACCAACACCTAAACCTGCAATGATATTTGTTGCAGAACCTGTTGCGGATTGTCTAACGATACTCATAACTGGCTTCGTACCGAAACCTGTATAATATTCTGTAATCATACCAATACCAACACCTGCTAACGAACCAATAACCGTTGCGATAAATACACCTGTTGAAGTATAATCAATCCCTTTATAAGACCAACCTTCCGGTAAAACGTTTGTAATAACAAAGTAAGATGCCACGATTAAAATAGCCGTAGAACCAAACTCTCCAATATTTAAAGCCGTTTGTGGGTTTCCACCTTCTTTCACATTAACCATGAAAGTACCAATGATAGAAGTGATGATACCAACACCCGCTAACATTAATGGCAAAACAATCGGAGATAAACCGCCAAAAGCATCAGCATCGACACCAAAAGCCGCATTTTTGTTTAGTAATGCAAAACCTAAAACCATCGTTGCAATGATAGAACCAATATAAGACTCGAATAAATCCGCTCCCATACCAGCAACATCACCCACATTATCACCTACATTATCCGCAATAGTTGCAGGATTTAACGGGTGATCTTCAGGAATACCAGCTTCTACTTTTCCAACTAAATCTGCTCCAACATCCGCTGCTTTGGTATAAATACCACCACCAACACGAGCAAATAATGCGATAGAAGACGCACCAAATGAAAATCCTGTAATTACATTTAAGATTGTTTTCATTTCCGTCTGTGCATCATAGATGTTTGTATAAAGAAGCAATAACAAACCTAAACCTAATAAAGCAAGTCCAACAACACCTAATCCCATAACTGCTCCTCCACGGAAAGCTACTTTCAAAGCGTGACTCAATCCTGTACGAGCCGCATTTGTTGTCCTAACATTTGCTTTAGTCGCTACACGCATTCCGATGAATCCTGCTAAAGCAGAACAAATCGCACCAACGATAAATGATAAAGCAACTAACGCACTTGAATCTTCGACTGACGCACCAGATGCACCTAATAGTACAGCTACCAATACAACGAAGATTGACAAAACCTTGTATTCTGCTTTCAAAAAGGCCATCGCACCGTCTGCGATGTATTTAGCAATACGAGCCATTTTCTCTGTTCCCGCATCTTGTCTGCTTACCCATGCTGATTGCCATGCCATAAAAAGCAAAGCAACTACACCTAATCCTGCAATTACTAATAATAAAGTTCCCATCTAATAATAAAGTTTTATTTAATTTGGATTTGTAATAATTTCTTAAAAATATGTTAAACACGTTTTTGAAACGCACGCAAAATTATAAAATATTCACATTATCAAGTAATTATCCCATATATATATTCACTTTTAAAGTAAAAAAACATATAGAATACTATATATCAAAATATTATTATGAGCTTTTGAGTTTTATTTAGGTATGATTCTAAGTATATTAGAATATATTTAATGTATAAAAGCATAAAATAAATAAGACCATTTTATATTAAAATCGGTAAAGATTGCTAATTTTGAAAGTGAAATCAATTCGTTACAGCTAATGAATGTTTAGTATAAAAAAAATATTATTCATTACATCCCTTCTATTATCCACAAAGTATCAATTTCAATAAAACGAATTATAATTATCCTAATTTTATATTCAGCCACAAAATTATATACAATGAATCGTAAATTATTATTCCTCGGAGTTTTTCTATCTATAATAGGTGTCTTTGCAAGCGGTATGATTCTACTTCTAAAAGGCGCATCCAGTGACGCTACTCAAAACCTTGCTTTTGTAATTGCGGTCCAACTCAACTTTTTTCACGCTACTATCTTATTTGTTTTAGCTTGGATGAAACGAAAGTACGCCGACCAAAATCTAGTTTCTGTTGGTTGGGTTTTCACACTGAGTATATTAGTATTTTCAGGAACATCTTATCTTAGTATGTTATTCGAAAGTGGTACCTTTTTATTTAATACTGTTGGAGTTGCTGGAATAATCGGTTTGATTTCTGGCTGGATATTTCTAAGTAAAGAATTCTATAATACGTTTGTACCGAAACATCGATAAAACTACAAAGACATCAAATTTAAAAAGCCACAGGATGATATTCATCTTGTGGCTTTTTTTAATTTTCATCTTTTTATACAAATCGTTCATCTAATAAGAACATATTCGAATGTTTCGGAGCTATGTTTTGATAAAAGTCTAATATCTCTCTCATATCTTTTTTAATATCGCCTGTTGGATAGATATACCCTCCGACTCCAGCTTCCTTTTTTTCATAATCTAGATAGCCAAATGTAATGGGCACATTGGCAGCAACAGCCGTATGATAAAATCCCATTCGCCAACGTTTCACAGCTTTTCGAGTACCTTCTATCGCAATTACCATCGCTATTTCATCGTTCACTTTAATAACATCTGCCATTGCTTCTATCATACTTTTCCGTTTTTCGCCAGGTTGTTTTGGACTTCTATTGACCCCTATTCCGCCCAAAGGTTTGACCAATAGACCGAAAGGAAACTTCACCCAAAAATCTTTAATAGCAACTTTCATCGGAATATTCAAAATATAGAAAGCCAACCTTGTATAATAGAAATCCCAATTCGTGGTATGTGGAGCAGCAATCATTACGCAATGATTGGCTTCTTTAGGTACATTCGAGTTGAGTTTCCAGCCTGAAATTTTCAGCAAAAACTTTGCAATTATTTTTCCCATTTTATATCATTTTTTAGATTACGAAGATAATCTTTTTTGTCCATTAATTAAATTTGACTTTTAAGAGAGTCGTGTACTTATGTAATTACAATATCCCATATTAAGCCTTTAAACACTCAATATCCAGCTACTATTCACGTCTCAAAAAACAGTATTCATTTTTGAAAATTGCCTATCTTGTGCTATAAATCAAAATTTATATGCAAATCAATTTTAAAAACATTATTTCCAATAAAAGGTTGCCAATAACAATATTGTTATTAAGTAGTTTTGCTATTGTTTTTAGTGCTTATTCGTCCTACTTTTCCAATGACTTTTTATTTGCAAATAGTGGTGATGGCTTAAAGCATTATTATAGTTTATCCTATTTTGTAAAATATGGTCAAAATTGGAATTTTAATGGCATGGCTTATCCTTATGGCGAACACTTTATGTTCATGGATGGACACGGACTCATTGGAAAGATGATGAATTTCTTTAATCATCATATCTTTGATATTTCCGATTATAGTGTTGGAATTATACATTTTTGGATGTTATCCTGGTTAATTATCAGTCCAGTTTTCTTATTCAAAATCTTACGGTATTTTCAACTCAAACCGTGGGAAGCCGTTCTTGCAGCCTTACTCATTTTTTCACTTTCTCCTCAATGGCACCGAATTCATGGTCATCAGACATTGAGTTATATTGCTTTTATTCCGATGCTTTGGTGGTTTTTAATCCAAGTTTCGATAAGTAAAAAGCGCTGGTTTTGGGGAATTTGTTACGCTTGTTCCGCTCTATTTTTTGGTTGGATTCATCCTTATTATATGCCGCTTGCCGCAATATTTGCCTTATCGTTTATGGTGACATCTATTTATAATAATAAAAAATTTGATTATCAAAAAAGTATCCTTTTAATATTAATAGCTTTCATTCCAATGGCTATTTTCCAAATATTCATGATTTCGACTGACCCATTTCCTGGGGAGCGAGGTTATGTTGCCGGAGGTTTTTTTCAATATATGGCGACTTTTGAAGGTGTTTTCTTACCTAACTTTGGTTCCTATTTTGATTTTTGGAAATCTTTAACCGGCATAAAAATGCAAAACAGCGAAACCTTTAGCTATATCGGTTTCGTAGGACAAATTGCTTTTATAATTTTGGCAATAAATTTTTTAAAAAAATTATTTAGTCGTCAATTTTCTGATATTTTCACCTTCTCTGACAATCTCAATTTGAATTATTTTGTCCAAGCATCATTCCTTATTTTGCTATTTTCATTCGCTTTAGTTTTTCAATGGTTTCCGCAATTATTAGAAAAATTTCCACCTTTACGTCAATTTCGTTCCTTAGGTCGATTTGCATGGATTTTCTACTATGTGTTTACCGTTTTTACTGTTTACCAGTTTAAGAATTGGTTATCAAAAATTGCTCTAAAAAATCGGTCATTAGCCATTGGCTTAACTATTCTACTCGCAAGTATCTGGTCAATAGAAAGTTATAATAATATTCAATATCAGCGTAAAAATATTATTAAAAATCAGACACCTAATTATTTTCTTCAAAAGGAATTCACAAGAAAATTAGAGGGAATTAATCGAAAATCGACTGATTTTCAAGCGATTATCCCAGTACCAAGTATTCATGTTGGTTCTGATAAGTTGGCAATAATTAAAAGTGGCCGAGCTTTAGCTTATGCTCTTAGAAGTTCTTACGAAATGGAATTACCTGTAGCAATGTACTACTCTTCTCGTGTTCCTTTGGAGAAAAGCTTTGAGGTTTTGAGATGGTTTAGTGACGATTTGACACGAAGAGAAAGTGAATTTGAATTATACAATAATAAGCCTTTTTTAATTATTAGTTCGAACAAAAGACTTGATAAATCAGATGAAAACTTATTAGCGAAAGCCAAATTAATTTATAAAAGTGAATTGTATAATTTTTATGAATTGGATATAAACGAATACAAAGAGGCCTTCCAAATAAAACAACGAAATATATTCAACAGCTTTCAATCACGAAGAGATAGTTTATACCAAATTAATGATTCGACTTTTACTGATAAACCAACAAAAGCAATTTATTTCAATGGTTTTGCTGATTTCTCAAATGATTGGGAGATACCACAAATATTTGGAAGCCAAAACTATTTTGGAAGAGGGAATAAGCATATTTTATTCGATGGAAAGTTACCTTATGACACCGTTGGACAAGAAATAGAAATATCTGTTTGGACCTACTCTAATGAAGATTTGCCGAGTATGCCAATTTTAAAATGTGAGGTTTATGATAATAATGATAAATTAATTAATAAAACGGAGGTCTTAGGAACACTACAAACAAACACTTTTGGACGTTGGGTTCGGATTTCTATAAAAGTCAAAGCCACACAAAACAAACATCTAATTTATTTAGGATTTTATAATAATTTTAAACAATTCAATTGTTGGGCAGATAACTTTTTGATTCGGCCTACAAATATTAACACCTGGAACAGAACTAACGAGAAGCAATTATTATATAATGGATATATCATTAAATAAATACAAGCCCTAAAATCAAAAAAGCCTTAATCGATTTCTTGATTAAGGCTTTTAAATATCATTTAAGTAAAGCATATATTAAGGATTGATTTTATTAATTCTTCTTGTCATTACCAATTCTTCATTATTATCAATTAATCTAACGATATACATTCCTCTTGGTAAATCTCTGATATCGAATTTCATTCCTGAAACCTCAACATCATAGGCTTTCACTCTTTTTCCTAAAATATTATAAATCCAAACTTTGCTTACATTATCATTATCTGTAATTCTAATGTAATCAACAGCAGGGTTTGGGTAGACCCGAATATCATTATTTATCGTTTGTTGTGTCGTTACTTTATCATCATCACCATTGTGTGCTGTCGCTGAAATAGTTACAGCAAACACTAGTATCAATGAAAAAAGTATTGTTTGTAAGAGTTGCTTCATAGTTTTTTTAAATTTTATTTTATTAATGTGATTAATCAACGTGTAATTACACAATAAAGTTTCGAAAAGTAAAGTTATACTTTTGCTTGATTTACAGCTATAAGCTAACTGCAAGTTAATTTTTTTTGGTGCAAAAACCATGACAAAACTAATTTTTTTTTAGTTCACTATTAATAAAGAATTACTTTACATTTGTATAATACTCCTTACCAAAGTTTCAATAGGTTACACCATCCTATCTATTAATTAAGTTTTTCCTCCCCAAACTTAATTTTATACGTATTTGAATATTTAAAACATATTTATAAATAAATATGTTTTTACAGCAAATAAATTTGTCCTATATAGACAAAATAATTAATTTCGAAATTATTTTTTCACATATCTTTAATTTGAAATACAAATTTTATGAAAAAAGTACTATTACTTAGTTTGCTTGTTGCTTTTACGGTTGGACTTTCAGCTCAATCACAAAGAACTGCTCTATTAGAACACTTCACACAGGCATCTTGTGGTCCTTGTGCGACTTACAATCCTTTAGTGAAGCAATATTTTGATAATAATCCGACAAATCGTACGGCTATCAAATATCAAACTTCATGGCCGGGTGTTGATCCAATGAATGCACACAATCCTACAGAAATTCAGGATAGAGTTACTTATTATGGTGTAACAGGTGTTCCTGACGTAGTTATCGATGGTAACATTGCTCAAGGTAACCCGGGTACATTATTCGCAGGTGGACAATCTCCTACAATGGACACTCGTGTAGGTACTGCATCTGATTTTGATATTACTATTTTTCACTCTTTAAGTAGTGATTTATCAAGTATTGATATTAATGGTGTAGTTACAGCAACGAATGCTGTTGCAAATGCTAACTTGAAACTTCACGTTGTTGTTGTTGAAAAGCATATTGCTTTTGCTTCTGCTCCTGGTTCAAACGGTGAAACTGATTTTTACAACGTAATGAAAAAAATGTTGCCGAATTCAAGTGGAACAACTTTACAAGGTGTTTGGGCAAACGGAAACACACATGTCGTATCTGAAAATTGGAACTTCTCTAATGTATATAATATTGGTGATTTAGGTGTTGTTACTTTCATTCAAGATGATGTAACTAAAGAAGTTTTACAAGCATCATTTGCTGATCTTATCCTTTTACCAGCTAATGTAGTTTCAGTTGATTTAGCGACTACAGCTCAAGATTTTGCAGGTACTGATTACTGTTCAACGTCATATATTCCAGAAGCTACAGTTAGTAACACAAGTAACACAAACCTTGATAGTGTAGAAGTTTCTTATACTGTAAACGGTGCTCCAGGTGGAACTCAAATGTTAGTAATCAATGGTGGTGCAAGTGCTACAGCTACTTTCCCAAGCATTAATGTTGCTTTCGGTGATGAAATAGTTTTCAATTCTGTTATTCAAGATGCTGGTTTTATTGACTTAGCTTCTATTAACAATCAGTCAATCGTTAATAACTTTATTGTTTTAGATCCTAACTTTGATAATGGAACAGACTTAGACGTAACATGGGATAATGGAACATTAGGAGCTCCTTCTCCTCCAGGTGCTATTGATGATAATCCAGCTGGTATCCGTGCTTACTATGTTGATAATACGATTTCACAAGCTATCACTTGGAACTTAGGTGGTAATGGTAACTCAAACGGATGTTTCCGTTGGGATTATTATGGAATCGCTAATGGTGAAAGTTCAAGTTTAATTTTTGAAGATATTGATCTTTCAAATAAAACTGGAGCTAGTTTAAGCTTCACTTACGCTTATGCTCAATATACAACTGAAAATGATCAGTTAACTATCCTAGCTTCTAATGATTGTGGCGCTACTTGGACTCAGTTATTCGATAAGTCAGGTGCTAATTTAGCTACTGTTGCTCCTGTCGGTAATGCTCGTTTCTATCCAAACGTAAGTGATTGGAGAGACGAAACAGTTGATATGAGTACATTTGATGGAGAAAGTGATGTTATCTTAAAAGTTCTAGGAACATCTGCTTTCGGTAACTCTTTATATCTTGATGATATGAAAACAAGTAGTGTCACTTCAACTGAAAATGTTGAGTTAGAAACTTCATTGAATGTATATCCAAATCCAACTGTAGATAACTTTACAATTGAGTTTGAATTGGCTAACTCTGAAAAATTGAATATCAACTTGGTAAATGCAATTGGTCAAACAGTTCGTCCAATTGAGAGCCGTAACTTCAACGGTGGAAAACACTTAATCAATGTGAATGCTTCTGACTTAGCAGCAGGAACTTACTTCGTTACTATCCGTAACCAAGAAGGTGTAACTACTAAGACGATTACCGTGACTAAATAGTAAATAATTAAAATTAAAGTAGGCAATTGAAATTAAAGAATCGCAGTAATACCAATGCGTTTCGTTCTCAAAAAAGTCTGTTTTATTAAATGTTTTTTACTTATCGATATTAATAAAAAAGGTGGTACTCGAAAGAGTATCACCTTTTTTATATTTAGAACTTTCGGCTCAAAACTAGGGTCAAAACGATAAATAGCTTATAAATCATCGTTCATTTATACTCCATCTATTTATAACATTCCTTCATCCGCAAAGCTAAAATATCCTCGCTCTGATACTATTAAATGATCAAGGACATTAATATCAATTAATTTCCCACCTTCTTTCACTTTATTTGTAATTTCAATATCTGGTTGACTTGGCCGCAAATTTCCGGAAGGATGATTGTGACATAAGATAATTGCAGACGCCGGAATTTCTAATGCTTTTTTAAATATAATTTTGGCATCTACAACCGTTCCTGAAACGCCACCTAAACTAACCTGAACTCGCTTCAATACTTGATTTCCTCTATTTAGCATCAAAACCCAGAACTCTTCGTGCTGTAAATCCATTATCATTGGTGCGATTGCATCAAAAGCATCTCGACTGCTTCTAATCTCCAGTCTATCTTTAATTGTCGATAATTGTCGCCGTCTTCCTAATTCTAAAGCTGCGATAATTGTAATCGCTTTTGCTTCTCCTATTCCATGAAAATTTTTAATTAATCCGTCTACAGAAATTTTCCCCAATTCATTTAGATTATTTTCTGCACTATCTAATATCTTTTTTGCTAAGTCCACCGCACTCAAACTCTTTGAACCCGAACCTATTAAAATTGCGATAAGTTCTGCATTAGATAATGCATTTCGACCTTTATCTCGTAATTTTTCCCGCGGTTTATCATCTTCTGACCAGTTCTTAATAGAAATATACCCTGAGTCCTCAGAATCCTTTTCCGCTTTATGCTTAAAAATACCCTCTTGAGTATTTTTAAGCTCTTCAGTCTTTTTATCAATAGATAATTTGATAACGGATCGATTCTTTAGATTTTTAGATTTTGGAGGAATATTCAAGTTTGATTCCCCTGCTTTATCTAATAATTTGTTGAGTTTTTCTAAGTGATTCATGAGTAGCTAGGATTTTTAATGATTCTTCAGTTCAAGATAAGGAAAGGCACCGGAATTTTCAAAAATAAATTATAGAAATAAAAAATCCCTAACTCCAGTCACTGGAATTAGGGATTTTATGAAGTTAAATAATATTTGTACTCCTAAATATTTTCATCCTCAACATCGTCATTTTTTCTATGCTTGAAGTACATAAACGCCAATCCTCCAATCATCAAATAAGGCGCAGCAAAAAGATATAAAATACCTTTATTTAAACCTTTTCCTGCTGTTCCACCATCTTTAAGATTTGATTCTGCGGACATTTTACACATCGGACACTGAGCATTTACATCATCAATTATGATAAAGTTAAAAGCGAATGTTAACAAAAGAATTAAACTTATTTTTGAAATTATATTTTTCATACTTAATTGATTTTCAATTTTATACAAAGGTACAAATCAAATAAATGACACTCAATTTGACCTCAAGAACTAATCCGTTTTTAGATTATTTCTTAATAATATGGCATTAACATAAAATAACAAATCGGTCCTGTAATTGCGACATATAGCCAAACTGGAAATGTCCAACGTGCTAATCGCCTATGAGCGGGAACTTGATTCGTATATCCACGTGCGAACGTAAATAAAATAAAAGGTAAAATTAATGCTGCGAGAATAACATGTGAGATTAGTAATGGATAATAAACTATTCCTAAATCTCCTCCATATTTAGTAGGATCCGTAACTGCATGATAAACGATATACGACAACAAAAATAAAGCAGACAAGGCCATTGCTGCATAAATCATGCGTTGATGCATCACTATATTTTTCTGTTTCACAAACCATAAAGCACCTAATAACGAACCGGCTGCTAAAATATTCAAAATAGCATGCAAAGCAGGTAAAATATGAATATCAAAAGGAAATACATCTATTCCTATTTGTGGCATATTATGCAATACAATTACAACGAGTAAAACAACAACCGATATAACTATTGCCCACTTATCTAATTTCTTACCTAATGTAATATTTTCACTCATTTTTAGTTCGTATTAATTATTCCTAAATAATAGTTCATAATGAACAGTAGTATCCTATACAAGGTTTATAAACTATTCATCTTCTTTATAATTTTCTAATATTCACTTACTTCCTTCACTTCTATTTCAGGATCAGGTTTTCTTGGCATTATTACAGAAATATTTGCAATCATCGTTTTTACAGCAACGGCATCCGTTCCATCATAATAATTTCTAATTTGCCCTTTATCATCTACTATTACAAAGTATGGACTGTGTGTGATATCTGCATCATTATCATTTATATCCGCCGGTAACTTGAAGCCTTCTTTCGCTAATTGAAAAATCTCTGCTTGCTCACCCCTCAAAAAATACCATTGATAATTTATCGCCTCTAAGCCATTAGCATATTGCTTTAAAACTGCAGTAGAATCATTAAAAGGATCTGTTGAAAAAGAAGTGATGACGACATTTCGATTGTCCTTGAAAGCATCTTGAACAATTTGAAGATTTTCTGCCATCTCCAGACATTCATTCGGACAACTTGCGAAGAAAAAATCTGCGATATACAGTTTCCCTTTTAAGCTATCATTATTTATAATATTACCATTTTGATCTGAAAGGGAAAAATCAGGAACAATACCTTTTGGTTCAAGTTTATCCATTACGCCTTTATAATAATTGTAACCCGAGTTCAAGTAGTACCAAGAACCTAAAGGTAAACCAATTAAAAAAAAAGATAATCCCAAAATTGTTAGAATACGTTTCTTATCCATCGTCTAGAGCTACTTATAAAGTTATTTTCTGTTAAACAGTTTGATTGATGAAAAGTTGATGAATTTATCAAAACAAACCTTCCACATATAAAAAGAGGCGAGTCATTACGCTCGCCTCTTTTTTATAACTCATTAATTATATTATTCTTAAAAGAACCTTAAACCAGATTCTGATTCTTCCATTTTTTGAATACTTCCGGTTTGCTTACCTTCATTAGCATCAATGGAATTTTTTTCTTTAATTAATTCTCTACGATTTCCCCAAGAATTTCCTTCATGTAAAAATGCAAAGATTGCCCAAAGAAATAAACCAGTAGGAAGGATAACACTCATCGCTAAACCTTTTACTTCATATTTCATGTGCATAAACTCATTTACAATGAAATAAGCCTTATATAAACTAAACCCAATCATTATAGGATACATAATCCATTTAGAGATTCTAAATCCTTCGATAAGATGCCCATTCCCAAGTAGTGCAATAATTACCTCTACTATTGTGATTATCCCTAACAAGACGAAACCCCTATATGCTTGCTTTTTACCTTCTTCGTAACTTACACCAGCCATTATATAATAATTTTTATGATTTTCAAATAGAATTTAGGATTACAATAGATAAAATACAAGGAATACGAATACCCAAACTAAATCGACAAAGTGCCAATAAAGCCCTATTTTTTCTACCATCTCATAATGATTACCCCGGTTAGCATATAAGCCACTACCTACATTCATTGTTATGATAACTAAGAAAATAAGTCCTGAAAGTACGTGAAACCCGTGAAATCCTGTAATGAAAAAGAATAATCCACCGAATGCTTTAGGTCCATAATCTTCCTTTGCAATCATTCCACCTGCCGTTTTATAAGCACCTGCTTCATACAGATGAGAATTATGACTATACGTAATCAAGTAAGAATCATCTGCATCAAAAGATAGCTCATCTTTAGCCTTAAGGTCTTCAAAAGTCTTTTGGTGAGTACTTTTTACAAAGTATCTATTTTTAGGAACATCCTCGACATCAGCAGCTAAATAATAGGTCGCATTATCCTTTTCTACTTCTTGAAAACCTTCACTTTTCAAATCAGCGGCTGATAAGTAAGTTCCACTTTCCTCATGACTAGAAAAAGGGTTTTTTGTAATCGTAACACCTTCTCCCGAAATCAATGTTGTCCATTCCCAGGCTTGACAACCTAAGAAAACGGAGCCACCAAGTACCGTTAAAATCATCCATTTTACAACGCCACTTTGATTACCCCTGTGTCCTTCTTGTACGGCACGTACCATGGTTACAGAACTAACAATTAATACAAACGTCATAAACGTTACAAAAACTAAAGGCGCTTCACCTGAGTAGAAAGGTATTTTTGCAAATACGAAATCCGGCACAGGCCATGAAGGCATACTAAAGCGTAATGCACCGTAAGCAATTAGAAAACCTGCAAATGTGAAAGCATCCGATAATAGGAAATACCACATCATCAGCTTTCCATAACTGGCTTTGAAAGGTTGTTTACCACCTGACCAAGCACTTTCATCTTTTTGTACATCTTGTACGACTGTATCCGTAGCCATTATTATAAATTAAAGGTTCTAGGTTTTATTAAGTCCGATTTAGAATCGTTCCTTTTTCTTAAAATTTATTGCTGAACAATTAAAAATATGAATAAGTAAAGCCAAAGTATATCAACGAAATGCCAGTACTGAGTGGTCAATTCTAACCTTAACTTTCTTATTGGAGTTACTTCATGTTTTTGTGTCATTGCTTTAACAAATGCAATCATAATAGCGACTACACCTCCCAAAACGTGAGCAGCATGAAACCCTGAAATCACAAATAAAAAGGAACTTGAAGGGTTTGTTGTTAATTCAATACCATTTTCCGTTAGTGCAATCCATGCTTGATATTGCAAAACTAAGAAAGCAATTCCTAATACTAAGGAAACTCCAAGTAATATTTTGAATAACTTCGTATTCATCTTCTTAAAGGCAACATAAGCACTATGAAGCGTTATGCTACTTAAAAGAATAACTATTGTATTATAAAAAAACAAGTTTGGCATTACGAACTCTAACCAATTTCCTGCACTTCGTCTTACGATATAACCACTTGTAAAAGCGGCGAAAAACATAATCATACTCGCACAAGCTACCCAAAGCGCGAACTTCTGTGGATGTATTCTACTACGCTTTTCTTTTGTCTTTAATGCCATACTTTTTGCGGATGCCATTTAATTTTAATTTTAATTCTTGATTCCAATATATAAATCTACAGAATGAATCCTAGTAAAAGTGCTATCATTACTATAGGTAGATAGAAAAATGAGCTAAACATTAATTTTTTAGCTCCTTCCATCGTACAATTTTGATAGAACTTCCAAGCGTAAAAAATATAATATAAAGCTGCTGCAGTAATAACTCCAACCACAATCCAACTTGCCATTCCAATAAACCCAACAGTTAAACTGATTGGAATTAAGAATATCGCATAAATTAAACATTGTAAAGCTGAGCTTTTATCTCTACCGCCCTTTGATGGTAATAAATGATAACCTACTTTCTTGTAATCATCATGCTGTAACCAAGCAATTGCCCAAAAATGAGGAAATTGCCATATGAACTGAATCGCAAATAACATAATTGCTTCCGCTCCGAGCGTTCCTGTCGCTGCTACCCAACCAATCATTGGTGGTAAAGCTCCGGGAATAGCTCCTATTAATACCGCTATCGAAGATATTTTCTTTACCGGCGTATAGACAAAAGCATATATTATTAGTGATACCGTTCCAATTAATGCCGTAAGCGGATTGAAGGAAGCCAACAAAGTAATCCCCACCAAACTCATGAATCCTGCCGCAAGCACTGCAGTTGAAGTAGTCATTCTTCCAGTTGGCAAAGGACGATTTGATGTACGCGACATGAGCTTATCAGAATCTTTCTCAAGAACTTGATTAAGAGCATTTGCAGCACCTGTTATCAAAAATCCTCCCAGACTTAACACCACAAGGTTCAACCAAGTGAAATGCTGTCCGCTTCCGATTACATAACCAATACCTGCTGTAAAAACAACTAATAAGTTTAATCGGAATTTTACCAATAACTTATAATCTTCTATTTTTTGAGCAATGACTGATTTATCTTGTTTCGCTACGTTTACCGACAAGGTTATTATTTTTTAATCATTAAATATATATATAAACACCTCTTTCTTACGAAAGAGGTGTTTATTAATGAATCTCAAAATTAGTGAGACTCTGTTTCATTTTCTCCTAAAGGTGTGACCTGTGCTATAAAATCTTCTCCATCTTTTCCATAATCATAAGCCCAACGGTGAACCTCAGGAATATCACCCTCCCAGTTACCATGACCTGCATCGATAGGTGCCGTCCATTCTAATGTTGTTGCACCATAAGGATTCATAGTTGTCTGCTTACGTCCTCTATAAATAGAGTAGAAGAAATTAACAATGAATAATATTTGGAAAGCAAATGTTAAGATTGCAGCAATTGTGATGAACTTATTCATCATACCAAACTGACCCGCAAAATCAAAAGATGCGAAAGAGTAGTAACGACGAGGAACTCCTGCCAAACCCAAATAATGCATTGGCCAGAATACTGCATAAGCGCCTATTAATGTTCCCCAAAAGTGAATCTTTCCTAATGTTTCGTTCATAAAACGACCGAACATTCTCGGAAACCAGTGATAAATACCTGCGAACATACCGAAGAATGCTGCAACACCCATTACAATATGGAAGTGAGCCACAACAAAGTAAGTATCGTGCATCTGAATATCAATTGCAGAGTTTCCTAGAAAGATACCAGTTAAACCACCAGAAATAAACATTGATACGAAACCAATTGAATACAACATTGATGTGTAAAATCGAATACTTCCTCCATACAATGTCGCAATCCAGTTAAACACTTTGACGGCTGAGGGAACAGCAATAATCAAAGTAAAGATTACGAAAATATTAGAGATAAATGGATTCACACCTGACATAAACATATGGTGAGCCCAAACGATAAATGATAAGAATCCTATCGCCATAATTGAGAATACCATTGCTTTATAACCAAAAACTGGTTTACGAGCATGAACTGACATTACTTCTGATACAATACCCATTGCAGGTAAGATGATAATATATACCTCTGGGTGACCTAAGAACCAAAATAAATGCTGATATAGTATTGGACTACCACCTGCATATTCTAATGCTTCTCCACCTATAAAGATTTCACTTAAAAAGAAACTTGTTCCTAAGTTTCTATCGAACATCAATAAAAATGATGCAGATGCTAATACAGGGAATGATAATAATCCTAAGATTGCTGTAACGAAAAATGCCCAAATTGTTAAAGGCAAGCGCCACATACTCATTCCTTTCGTACGCATATTCAGTACTGTCGTGATATAATTGATACCACCTAACAATACAGATACGATAAAAAATACCATACTCATCAACCATAATGTCATACCTGCACCAGAACCTGATGACGCTTGAGGTAAAGCACTAAGTGGAGGGTAGGCCGTCCAGCCACCAGAAAAAGGTCCAGTACTCAAAAATAATGAGGCGAACATAATTGCTCCTGCAATAAAGAAGAACCAATAAGACAACATATTTAAAAGTGGAGACGCCATATCTCTTGCACCAATCTGTAATGGGATTAATAAGTTACTAAATGTACCACTTAATCCAGCTGTTAATACAAAGAATACTAGGATAGTACCATGCATTGTAACCAAGGCATAATAAAAATCAGGATCTAAAGTTCCCATTCCTATTTCATTCACCACTATCCATTTACCAAGAACAGGTTGTAACCATGCTAAACTTTCTTCAGGAAAACCTAACTGTAAACGAAACACTAACGACATTAATGCCCCAATTACCGCCCAAAACATTCCTGTTATAAGGAATTGACGAGCAATAATCTTATGATCTTGACTGAAAATATAATGTGTTATAAAGTTAGACTGATACTTATCTCCGTGATGATCATCATGATCATCATGTCCGTGATCACCCTGGTCATGAGTGCCAGCCTGATGTTCGAGTACCGCCTCTTCCAAATGACTGTTATCTTGATTAGCCATGATTAGTTTTTTTATTTTTCAGCTAACGGAAAATACCGTAAGTGAGTTTATATTTTAGTTATCTATGAATTTCTATTAGTTTCTTACTCCTGCGTCAACTTCTTCTGTAACCGCAGCATCATTTTCTGTTAGCATTTCTACTTCTGTAATAACCTCTTCTTCACTTATTACAGGATCTGCTTTCTTAATTGAAGACTCGTAATAAGGAGTCTGCTCCGCTAACCAACGATCATATTCTTCTTGTGAAACAACTTCTACAATACGTCTCATACTGTAGTGCCCATTTCCACACAACTCTGCACAAGCTAATTCATAGACGAATTCTTTCCAACGAGGTGCACTTGTAGGATCTTCAGGATCTGAAGGTGTATGCCATTCAGGATACATTGGCTCACCATCCTTATCTAATTCTCCTAAATTCTTACGATACTGTTCTGTAGTTACAGTTGGAGTAAAAACGAAATAAGTTGGCATACCAGGTACTGCATCCATTTTTACACGAAAGTGAGGTAAATCGAAGTTATGCAAGACATCTCTTGAAGTGATTCTTACACGAACTTTCTTACCAACAGGTAATACAATCCTATCAGGCATGATATCATCAAGGTTCTTCTCATCAGTCCAATCTTGTCCTAATTGATTAGTCCCATCAATCAATTGATAATTTCTTGTCCCCAAGAGGTTATCCTTACCAGGATGTCTCAACAACCATGCAAACTGCATACCTGTTGCTTCAATCTCGATATAGTCCTTTCCCGCGACTTCGCTTGGAGAGATATCTGCCATGGCTGTATTCCATGTATCCAATCCAGAAACAACTAAAAAAGTCATCACAACCGCTGGAATAGCAGTCCAAATAACTTCTAATCTATTGTCGTGAGAGATAAATAATGCTTTTTTTCCTTGTTGCTTACGATACTTATAAGCATACCAAAAAAGCAATATTTGAGTCAACACAAATACGATTCCTGTAAAGAAAAGTGTCACATTGAAAGTTCTATCTAAAGCACTTCCATGTTCAGACGCTGAAACGTGAGGTCCATACCAAAGAATTGAATTCTTATAGTATATGGATGAACCGATTGTCAAAAGCAGGAATAAAACCATAAAGACTATCATTCCATAAGCATTTCGCTTATTACTATCAGCTTCTGATTCTTGCTCACCTCTAATTTTTGCTGCAAGCTCTGATAACCGTCCTATCTGAACCGTTACCACAATAGCGAGTACTACCGTCAAGATTATTACTAAAGCAGTCATATAAGTTTATGATAATGTGGTGTATAAGTAAATTCAAAATGATATTTAGTCATACCCCCAACTTTTAATTTATTTTACGAAAATACATACTTATAATAGATGTAATTCTTTCTTGTTCAAGTTTACCTCTATTTAGATAGAATCTAAATAGAATTAAAATCCTTGTACTTCATAATGATGATGCTCTCCCTCTTTTACGTAAGGATCATTCTTAGGAACAAGACTAGCTTTAGCCAAAGAGCCAAAGAAGATAAATAAGTATAATCCTAAGAATCCTAACATCATCCCAATATCTACTCCACCAGGAAAATGAAATCCGAATACAAAAGCAGAATCATGTTCTTCTCCTTCTGCACCATGTGCATCATGACTTTCGGAAGCATCGCTATGAGCTTCATGACCGCTTTCGTCGTGATTTTCGGGAGTATCGCCATGAGCTTCGTGACCACTTTCGTCGTGAACTTCTTGCTCATGCTGCTGCTGATGACCATCACCTTGAGCGTGTTGCTCCGCTTGATGCTCTTCTTCTCCGTGTTCTTGATTCTGAGTGAATACGGCTTTTGCTTCGTTATAGTTAATAGTAGTAGAAGCATCACTAGGAGTGTCGTGCCCTGCATCGTGCCCATGTTCTTCAATAGCAGTCCATGCAGCTGGCTTTATCATCAAAAAGAAATCAAGCCAATGACCGAATAATAATAGTCCCGCCATGAATGCCATGATTCCCATTCTTCTTTTTGATGTATTACGCACCAAAATCAATAATGGTAAAGCGAAATTAATGACAAGATTCATCCAAAATAGCGCAGGATAATTATCTTGACGCTCTTGAAAATAAATAGTTTCTTCCCCAATATTCGCATACCAAATTAACATATATTGAGAAAACCATAAGTATGCCCAAAATATACTAAAACCAAATAAGTATTTACCTAAATCATGAAAGTGTGTCTCATTTACAGCCGGTAAGTACCCTTTTCCTTTTAAATAAATTAAAAGAAGGATAGTTAAGGAAACTGCAGATACTAACCAACTCGCTGTCGAATACCATGCGAACATCGTACTGTACCAATGAGGATCTAATGACATTAGTAAATATAAAATCACAATAAAGCTTGAGAAACCTGCAATAGGCATAAATGCTCCTGCCCAAAACTTGATTTTCTTATATGATGTTTGCCAACCTGCCGTTTCTTGTTCAATTGATAATTTACGTAACTTATTACCAAAAAACACCCAAATAGCCACTAAACCTACCGTTCCTAAAGTGAAACCTAATTTATTTAAGAGAGGAGCTTTTCCAGCAATAATTTCATCATAGTTTACATTTTCAGGATCTGTAATCCCTTCAGCAGCCCAGTGATATAAATGATGTATATCAGTAAAAAGTCCTATTGCAATTAAAGCTATAAATACAAGTCCTACGATTAGGAATGAGTACATCGATTCCCACACCCGTTTAAAAGGAGTGAACCAACCTGCATAAGCAGTTATATGAGCAGACATTAAGAATAACGACATAAAAGCGATTCCTGTAAAGAAAATCGTATTTTGAAGCACATTAGTCCAGATTCTTGTTCCAGCATAGTCACCGGATAAGCCCCAAACCGTTGCAATGACTCCTACAATCATTAAAGCGATTGAGAACCTTTTTTCCTTACTTGAAAAGGTAAATTGATTCATTTTGGTAGTATTATTTTTTTTTATAAATTATGGCTAAAAACCAATTTTTCAATTATTATCTAACATTATCAAATGCTTACTCTGAATCAGAAGAAACTTCCTCTGTGACATCGTCAGCAGTAGCTAAGAACGAATAAGGAGTTTCTGATCCACCGACTTTATGTTGTAAAGAGCGGATATAATGAATTACCATCCAACGTTCTTTTGTTGATAATTTATCTTTGTAGGCACCCATTACGTTTTTACCGTGCATAATTGCATGGAAATAACGTCCGTCAGTTGCAGCGATAAATTCTTCATTCAAGTAATTAGAAGGGGCAGCAGGATATTTACCACCATCACGTACTAAGTAACCAGCACCATCTCCTTTTTCTCCATGACAAATTCCACAAAATACATTATATAGTTCTTTAGCCTTTGCTAATTCACTTTCTGTAATTGTCGGCATATAATTCGCACGACTGACATTTGGATCTGCCATTGCTAAAGCACGATCTTCTTCTGTATTACCATAATAGTAAGGAACAAACCCATTTAGGGGAATACCCTGCATTGCTACTACCATAGCGTCTTTAGCTTCACCTTTTTTATTTAACAATCCTGCTTCACCACGAGGCATCGTACCTAGAACAGGCTTACGAGGTCCAGCCATTTCATGATATTCCTCTGCGTCAGACCAACGGTTCAGACTATAATAATTATCTACGTTTGCTTCATAGGCAACTGAGTGAGCCATATCTGGCATGTACTCGTACCCTGTATTATCTCCATTACTCTTACTGCAGCTAACTTTCGATAGCACGAATAATCCGATAACTCCCAACAATAAGAATAAACGACCTTTATTTTTCATTTTAATATATTCTTAATAATGATTTGTCAAATAGAGTTTTCTCAACAAATATCTCTAAACCTCTTTTTGGTGAACTTCTGAAGCTCCCGTTGTACCAAAGAAATTTCTGATACCTGTTAATTCATCATCTGATTTTCCTGCTGTTTCAAAAGCTACACAGAATTTATCATCCGTAATACGAGGATGCAAGTAACGGTTTGTAATACCAGGACCCAAGCCCGAAACTACATAGAATGTAACAACCATTCCGATCGCCGCAAATAATACCGTCAACTCGAATGTGATAGGAATAAATGATGGCGCAGAAAAGTAAGGCTTACCACCAAAAATAATCGGCCAATCACGGGTAAAAACCCAAGTCATAAAGCCGAATGCAGTTAATGTTCCTAACATTCCGTAAACAAAACCCGCTTGATGTAACCGTGATTCGCTCAATCCCATTACATGATCTAAACCGTGAACAGGGAAAGGTGTGTATACGTCCATGATATCCAAGCCTTTGTTATTCGCTGCTTCCACAGCTTTCAAAAGGTCTTGCTCATCATCGTATAACCCGAATAAAACTTCTTTAGTATCAGACATTGCTATATGAAGATTTATGTGATTCTTAGCTAATTATTAAATAAAAATTTATTAGTGTGCTGTTTCTTCTACTGCTTCAGCCTTCGCCTTTGCAGCTATGTTTTCAGCATTTGCTTTAATATATTGATCTCCAGAAGTTTTCAATATTGCTTTTACCTCTGCGATTGCAATTACTGGTGCAACGCGAGTGAACAATAAGAATAAAGTGAAGAACAAACCAAATGTACCAACATAGATTCCAATCTCAGTCAATGAAGGGACATAATAACTCCAACTTGATGGCAAATAATCACGAGCCAACGTCGTTGCAATAATTACGAAACGCTCGAACCACATACCAATGTTAATGATAATTGACATGAAGAATGTGAACGTGACATTTCTACGTAACTTCTTAGACCAAAACATTTGTGGTGAAATTACATTACAGAACATCATTCCGAAATATGACCACCAATAAATACCTACTGCACGATTATAAAATGCAGATTGCTCATAAACATAACCTGAATACCAAGAAATGAATAACTCAGTTAAATAAGCTACACCTACAATAGAACCTGTTAATACAATGATTTTATTCATTGATTCGACATGATTCAAAGTAATGTAATCTTCTAAGTTTAATACTTTACGAACGATAAGCATTAAAGTCAATACCATTGCGAAACCAGAGAAAACGGCTCCTGCAACGAAGTATGGAGGGAAAATAGTGGTATGCCAACCTGGAATAACAGACGTTGCAAAATCAAAAGATACAATCGTGTGTACTGAAAGTACTAATGGCGTCGCTAAACCTGCTAAAATCAATGATAATGCTTCCCAACGTTGCCAGTGTTTTGCTGAACCAGTCCAACCAAATGAAAGGAAGTTATAGATTGTTTTACGGATTCCCTTTGAACGGTCACGGATAGTAGCAAAATCAGGAACTAAACCAGTGTACCAGAATAATAATGATACCGTTAAGTAAGTCGAAATCGCAAATACATCCCAAAGTAATGGCGAGTTAAAGTTTACCCATAAAGGACCTCTTGTGTTTGGATAAGGAAAAATGAAAAATCCCAACCAAATACGTCCCATGTGAATCAATGGAAATAAACCTGCACACATTACTGCAAAAATTGTCATCGCCTCTGCTGCACGGTTTACACCTGTACGCCATTTTTGACGAAATAACAATAAGATAGCTGAAATTAATGTACCAGCATGACCGATACCAATCCACCAAACGAAGTTGGTAATATCCCAACCCCAGCCGATTGTTCTATTCAAATTCCATGTACCGATCCCAACCCAAATTGTATATAAGATTGCGATAATACCTACGGTTAATACTGTTACCGAAAGCAACAAAGCGACTAACCACATTGTCTTAGGCATTGTTTCCGTTGGTCGGCAAATGTCCTCCGTAATGTCGTGATAAGTTTTACTACCTTCAATCAGGTGATCCCTTACCGGAGCTATAACTGAACCCATGGTTTTAACTGTTTTTTGATATTTAATAGCTCAAAGAAATATGCTTCGAGCTATAATTTTTTTTATAACTAAATCTTTTAATAATCAATCGTTCTAATTGATTATCCAATTTTTTCGTTTTTATTCAATACTTTCATTTGATAACCAACAGAAGCTTGAGTATTTACTTCCTCTAATGCTTCGTAAGTACGTCTATCCGCTAACTCACGGCTAACTGCACTTTTCTTATCATTGATATCACCAAAAGTAATTGCACCTGTCGGACAAGCTGTTTGACAAGCTACTTTCAAATCTCCATCACGTAAAGCACGTTTCTCGATTTTTGCTGTCAATTTCGCTTCTTGAATTCTTTGAACACAGAATGAACATTTTTCAATTACACCACGAGAACGAACCGTTACGTCTGGATTTAAAACCATACGTGTTAAATTTTCCGCACCGAAAGGTATATCTTCTCCATTCAATGTTGGCTCATTCCAAGCGAATAAATCCGCGGTTGTATAATCCAACCAGTTGAAACGACGAACTTTGAAAGGACAATTATTTGCACAATAACGTGTTCCAATACAACGATTATAAGTCATCTGATTCAAACCTTCTGAACTGTGATTTGTCGCTGCAACAGGACAAACATTTTCACAAGGTGCATTATCACAATGCTGACACATCATTGGCTGATAAACAACACTTGGATTTTCGACGTCACCGTAGAAGTAACGATCAATTCTAATCCAAGGCATTTCGTGATGAATACTCACTTCATGCTTACCTACCATTGGTACATTATTCTCAGCAACACAAGCGACTTGACAAGCTCCACAACCGATACAACTGCTTAAATCAACAGCCATTCCCCAGTGATGTCCTTGCTCATAATCGTAATCGTGTCCATCATATAATGAATATGAATTTAATTTTTGGTGGTGTGCACGTTCTTTTTTCAAGTCATCTACTTTCTCATCTAATTCAGATAAGTTAGCATGACGAATAATTGAACGTTTTGTCAATGAACCTTGGAAAGCAAATAAATCCTCATCTACCATATAAGGAGTACCATCCTCATTCATTTGAGTTTTTCCAGCTTCATTTTTTGTAGAAACACCCATTGTATGATGCATCTGAACACAAGCAAAATCTTTATCTTTTCCTGTTTTACCAGAGAAAGTTGCTTTATCAGCAAAATATTGAGCACTTCCATCTTTATAAGTTGAAAGCATTGCTGTAACATCCTTACCAATTCCTTTTCCTACTTGACCACCTTCTGTACGTCCGTAACCTAAAGCGATTGAAGCCGTCCCAGGCATTTGACCAAACTGACGAACTATAACCGTTTCGATTGTATTTCCACCAATAGTCATTTCTAAGGTATCTCCATCTTTCAAGCCTTTGAACTCGTCAGAAGTCGTATAATTACTACCATTCCATGCTACAGGAATCATCAATACATTATCCCAAACTGTACGGTTAATCGGATCTGGCATTTCTTGTAACCAAGGGTTATTAGAATATTGCCCTGCTCCAATATTTACCGATTCGTAGAAACTAACCTCTATTCCACTTCCAGCTTTCGATACGTTACTTGCTGCTGCTGTGACATCAGCTGCGAAATCAGGAATTGCACCTTCTTCACCTGAAATACTTACAACACCATCATGTAAAGCATTATCCCAAGCCATTCTTGTATCCAATGAACCTGCCAATACATTACTTGACCAGTATGCTTTCACATATTCGTAAGCCGATGTATTCTCAGCGCCTGCCCAAACCAATAAAGATTCAAGGAATTGACGTGTTTTGTGAATAGGAGAAATAGTAGGCTGTACTAATGAATACTGACTATTTTTAGCTTCTGCATCACCCCAAGCTTCTAAGAAATGATTTTGAGGTGCGAGATAGTTTGCCACTTTAGATGTTTCCGTAAACCAACTATCACAAGAGATAATTGTTTTAACTTTTCCTAAAGCCTCGGCAAAACCAGTTTTATCATATACAGGATTTGCATCATTGATGATAACTACATCAACTTTGCCACCTTTCATATCTGAAACCAACGCTTTTACAGCTTTGTCATCACCTTGACGTTGATTAGAGAAATTTGTGAAATCAATTGTTTTACCGTAATTAGATAATAATTGATTTATCTTATTAACTACGATTTGAACATTTGTATCATTTGAATTAGAAATAACGATTGATTCTCCTCTTGCTGACAATAAATCTCCGGCCATTTCTTTAATCGCCTTATTTGATGAATCGTAGCTTAATTTTTGAGCAGAAACTGAACCGCCTTCTGTTGCTTTCGCAACTTCATTGTACAATGCTAATACAGCTTGACCTTGTTCGGAAGGTTTCACAAAAATACGATGATCCGCATTTGAACCTGTCAATGACATACCACTTTCTAAGCAGTACAACCTTGACATTTTACCTTCTGAAGCCTTACGTGTCTTAATAAATTTTGACGCATATTCCGTTGGAGAAATCCAAGTTCCCAAGAAATCAGCACCGAAACTTACTACTACTTTCGCTCTATCAAATCTATAATCAGGAACAACTCTTTTTCCGAAACTTGCCTCATTTGCATCTAACAAACCAGAAACAGAAACCCCATCATACGTAACTACTTCTGTATTAGGATAAGCTGCTTTGAAGTCTTCAATAGCTGCTTTTGTAGAAGGACTTACAATTGTACTGGTCACAATACGGATAATAGAATCAGGCTTTAATTCACCTTTGACTTTTTCATCCAATGCATCCAGAGACATTTTTTCGATATTTCCTTCTTTACTCACAGAACCCGCACTTGTTAAACGTGCCGTATCATATAAATCTAAAACAGCTGCTTGAACCCTTGCACTTGTTCCGCCACCTGTCATCGATGACATTGTGTTTCCTTCTATTTTAATCGGACGACCTTCACGAGTTTTCACGATGATCGGACAAACGTCCCCACCTTTCATAAAAGTAGAAGCATAATATGTCGCTACGCCGGGAACAATCGTATCCGGTTTTACAACATAAGGAATTGCTTTGCGAACAGGAATCTCACAACTTGCTGCGATAGTTGCTGCTGTTAAACCAAAACCCATATATTTCAAGAAGTCCCGACGATTGCTACTCTTCGTCGCTTCCTCAATCTCCTCTTCATCCTTACTCATAGCTTCTACCACAGGTAATTCAAAAAATTCCTGTTTCGAACGCTCAATGAACTCAGGTTCATTGTTTAAATCCTCAATGCTAACCCAGATATCTTGATTTTCTTGTTTCATGGACTGAAAGCTATATTTAAAGTTAGTTTTTTTAATTTGTTTCCATTCAACCAATGCTCAATTGGCTCGGTAGTTAGCGTTAATTACTAACCATTAATAATGACATTTTTGACATTCCAAACCTCCGATGTCTTCCACCGTTACTTTATCAATTTTCTTGTTCTCAAGATCTTCTTGATAATGTTGATATGCTTCATAATATTCATTATCCTCAAATTGTACCTCCGTTTGACGGTGACAATTAATACACCAGCCCATTGAAAGCGGAGAATATTGTTGAACAACTTCCATCTCTTCCACTTTCCCGTGACAAGTTTCACATTCAACTTCACCAACGGTAACGTGTTGAGCATGATTAAAATAAACGTGATCTGGTAAATTATGAATACGGGTCCATTCGATTGGCATCTGAGCTTGAGCCATGACAGGACCTAATAATTTTTCTGTTTCTACTTCTGCTTCTGCCGCAGACATTTTTCCTTCTGATACGTCACCAGCAAATCCACCTTTCAACCACTTTCTGTAGATTTTTTCGATGTCTTCCTTCTTCATATCTTCGTAATTCTCAATATATTGACCAGCTCCTTTTGTAGGATCAAAACCTGCCGAAGCATAAATCTTAGTCAATTCTGCACGACCGTACTTTGAACCATCTTTGATTGCTGCGTGACAATTCATACACGTATTCGTAGCAGGAATCACAGAGTGTTTACTCCGTCTTGCTCCATCGTGACAATATTGACAATCAATTTGGTTTAACCCTGCGTGAGTTACGTGTGAGAATTTGATAGGTTGAGTTGGTGCATAACCTTGCTGACGACCCAGATTAATCGCATTATTCACAGTAGTATAACCTGTCAATACGATAAATAGGAACGTTAAGAAAGCTAACAAACGTTTATCTGTTAGTAACTGTACCAAAGTTTGACGCTCTCCTGCATCTTCACCAGCTTTCACTTTAGACATATAGTTCAAGTTCGCAATAATACGAGCCAAAACAATTGCTAAAAGCGTTAATACTGCTACTAAAATACCGAAGTATAAAGTTGTATTGTCATCGACCGGTGGGGTCAATTCACCCTCTCCGCCGCCACCTGTAACTGCTACAGGAGCATTCACAACCTCATTGATATAAACTAAAATAGCATCAATATCCTCATCTTTAAGATTCGGAAATGATGTCATAACTGTCGGGCCCCATTCTGACCAAAGTTCTTTTGCTTTTGGGTGACCACTTTCGATCATTGCAGATGAATTACGAATCCAACTATATAAATCTTCTTTTGGATAATCCTCCGCCCAACGTTCTTCTGCACCAGAAAGTGCGGGTCCTGTTGAGTTCGTCACCATGTTCTTGGCATGACAAGAAGCACAGTTATTCTTGAAAAGTGCTTTTCCATCTTGTCCAGATGCAACAAAGGCGATTTGTACAAAGAAGAATGCCAGTAGTACTTGTAGTAAATTTTTACGTAGCATTGTATGTTTTTTAAATGTTCTTTTCATTTCAATTTGTGTAAAATACCACATATATTTAAAAAAATGATGTATGTCAGCTGTTTGTCACGCAAATTTACAAATCGAAATATGCTTTACCAACAGATTTAATTTATGTCTCATCTATTTAGATATCGTCTAAATAAATAGTGTTTTAACAATCCATTAACAAAGCCAAAGTCTATTCGTGAATTTTCAATAAAACCAAAATTAAATTATCAATTATGCAAAAAATGCCAACTTTCAGCAAAGAAAATTTTAATCTTCGAAAAAATGATTTTTTTTAGCTTTGCTTTAAAATTTTTGATAAATATTCATTTTTATCAAAAATGACTCGATAACAAAGGTCATTTTTTTAAATATAAGGAATTTTTATGTGTTCTTTCCCTACAGTTGTCGGCAAATATAGAATAAATATAGAATTGTATATATGTTTTATCCAACTTTATTAAGAAAACCTTAGTATTGAAGTTTAATGCCCTTTTAGGGAATCAATATTGACCCTATTTAATTTAAAATCAGTAGTTTGACTTTACCTCAAAAAATATCTTCACACCGTTTTTAATATATTTATCAAGCAGTATCAATCTTAATGGCAATAAATATGGAAAAGAAAAAATGTCTAAAAACAGCCTCAATAATAATGATTATTTCAACTACTTTTTCTATAATTATTTTGGTTGTTTTGGGTTGCAGAGAAGGAAAAAATGATTTGTGAATCATGGAAGATTGAGGCGTTTGATGTAAATAAAATTGATAAAAAAAGGCGTTCAAAATAGGCATATTAACAAAAATACCTGAAATTACTATCATCGAGGATGAAGATTTAATATTGCCTAGGCTTCAAGGATATAACTTCACCAAAAAGATTAAGATATAGGACGAATGGAAATTATTGATTTTCGCCAAAATTACTTTTCATGTATTTATAATAGATTTGTTAGCCTTATAAAATCAATGATTTTAGTTTTTCCCTATTAGAACGAGTTCTAAGAACGAACACTTTTTATTGATTTTGAACAAATGATTATGCTTAAGCTCAAAATTTCGGTTATTTCAGAAAAGTCTAACATCTCTAATATTGAAGTAATTGATTATTCTCGCCCTAAATTGGTTAGACCGTACGCTGCAAATATTGAATTTACTTTGAGTGCGTAATATTTTTCATTAGGAAATCCTATGATACCTCATTGATTTTTGGATGAATTAATATCCTGAAAATAACTATCTCCCCAGCTCAAAAAAA
>Ga0209712_10000243_pt1 | contig 50037 bp, 53 predicted proteins | sample ArcOceMetagenome_FD_187443 | JGI IMG/M metagenome (GOLD analysis project Ga0209712, IMG submission 187443) | Marine eukaryotic phytoplankton communities from Arctic Ocean - Arctic Ocean - Greenland ARC118M Metagenome (SPAdes) (version 2) | ecosystem: Environmental > Aquatic > Marine > Oceanic...
ATACAAAGTTTTCATGTGGTTGATCTTGTGCAGCCATCCAAGCACGAATACCTTCGTTTAATAAAATATTTTTTGTATAGAATGTTTCAAATTCTGGATCTTCTGCAGCACGTAATTCTTGTGATACGAAGTCATATGCACGTAAGTTTAATGCTAAACCAACGATACCAATAGCACTTGTCCATAAACCTGTTACTGGAACAAATAACATGAAGAAGTGTAACCAACGTTTGTTAGAAAATGCTACTCCAAAAATTTGTGACCAGAAACGGTTAGCTGTAACCATTGAATATGTTTCTTCTGATTGTGTTGGTGTGAAAGCACGGAATGTGTTCGCAGCATCACCATCTTCGAATAATGTATTTTCTACCGTCGCACCATGAATCGCACAAAGTAATGCACCACCTAAAATACCAGCAACGCCCATCATGTGGAATGGGTTTAATGTCCAGTTATGGAAACCTTGTAAGAATAATAAGAAACGGAAGATCGCAGCAACACCAAAACTAGGAGCGAAGAACCAACTTGCTTGACCTAATGGGTATAGTAAGAATACTGAAACGAATACTGCAATTGGACCTGAGAATGCAATTGCGTTATATGGACGAATACCTACTAAACGTGCAATTTCGAATTGACGTAAACAGAACCCAATTAATCCAAATGCACCGTGTAAAGCGATAAACGCCCAAAGGCCACCAATTTGACACCAACGTGTGAAATCGCCTTGTGCTTCAGGACCCCATAAAAGTAATAAAGAATGTCCCATACTATTTGCAGGACTTGAAACAGCCGCTGTTAAGAAGTTACATCCTTCAAGATAAGAACTTGCTAAACCATGTGTGTACCATGATGTAACAAAAGTTGTACCAGTTAACCAACCACCAGTTGCTAAATAAGCAGTGGGGAATAATAATAAACCTGACCAACCAACGAAAACAAACCGATCTTTCTTCAACCAATCATCAACAAGATCAAAAATGCCACGTTCTTGGTTTTGCCCAATAGCTATGGTCATATTTTAATAATCCTTTAATTAAATTATTTAGAGAGCAAACAATAATTAAGAAATTTTACTCTAGTCTTATTAACTTCTATCTTTAATTATACATTAATCTTAATAAGAATAGTCAGAAATTTAAATTAACAAATAAAAAATTAGTTGCAAACTCATTTTAGATTTGAATTTTTAACATTCAAATCTAAAGGAGTTAAATTAATCAATATCATCAATAGAAACATAGATAAAGAATAATGCCATGCTTAAAGCAGGGAAAACTAAACCAACAATAGGAACTAAAATCGAAGGTAAAAATGCAGCTGCCATATTTTGATTTTTAAAAATTTTTTAATAAATAATTATCAATTTTAGAAACTGATGATATTAATTGTATACGAAAAAACCTTAGAATAAAACATTAATATAAATTAAAAATTTAGATAGTTTTATAGTAAAATCAATATTATTAAATCTAATATTATTAATCTTAGAAACTTTACATATATAAATATTTACTTATGGAAACTTTATTATTATCTCGTTTACCAGAAGCATATGTTGTTTTTAGCCCGATTGTAGACGTATTACCTATTATTCCAGTTTTCTTCTTGTTATTAGCATTTGTATGGCAAGCTGCTATTGGGTTTAGATAATTTGAATCTGAAATCTATAATTGAAATATGTTACTGTATAATTATATAGTGGTATATTAGCCATGTTCATATTAAAATTACAAAATCACAATAAATGGTAGAACCTTTATTATCTGGTATAGTTTTAGGACTTATAACTGTAAGTGCATTTGGTCTTTTTGTGGCAGCATTTTTACAGTATCGTCGTGGTAGTCAATTTGAAGTTTAATTGTTATTCTTAAAATCTTACAAATGATATGTTTGTAAGATTTTACAAACTATTTTTTAATTACTAATTCAAAACTAAAACTTAATTAATAAATTGAATATAAGGCTATCTAGTTACCCATTTATGGTGATATTATTGAAATGCTTGTAATTTATAACTAAATATGCTAAATTTACTTATGGAAATTGAAATTAAACAATAAACAAAATTTGATTGGCCAATCATTACGATGTGTAGTATAATCAAATAAAGCAATAGCTGGTGTAGCTCAACGGTAGAGCAACGGATTTGTAATCCGTAGGTTGGGGGTTCAAATCCCTTCACCAGCTTTTAACATAATTTCTTAATAGAATGATAAAAATAAATTTATTTTTTTAATAAATAAAAATAAAAAAGAATAAGTTCGTAGTAAAAGATATAATTATGTATAGGCCCAGTAGGAATCGAACCTACATTGGAAACTTAGAAGGTTTCTGTCCTAATCCGTTAGACGATAGGCCCTAAGTATGGGTAGTATGGGTAATACAGGATTTGAACCTGTGACCTTCTGCTTGTAAGGCAGACACTCTACCGCTGAGTTAATCACCCACTGAATATAATGTTTAATATATATGTATATATATACAGAAAATTTCCATTAACGTCAATATTAGAATTAGATTAAATATTTGACGTAATTCTAATATTGTTTTTTATTTCTGAGTATGGTAGTATAATCTTAATATTTAGGGTCGGTGCCCGAGTGGTTAAAGGGGGCGGATTGTAAATCCGCTGCGTTTCGCTACGTTGGTTCGAATCCAACTCGGCCCAGTATTTTCAGATTAAACATATAAAAGAATTTGAAGTTTAAAAAAGTTTAATTGTCTTTTATATGTTTATAAACTTAACAATTTATAAACCATACATTTTATTAATTTTTATAAAGCAACCATATTTTTTATTATAAGATAAAGAAGCAAAATAAAAGTTAAAAGAAAAATTGGAAATAAAAATCGAAATTTTTGTATTTTAAACAAATTTCGAAAAGGCGTTAAGATGACTAAAATTAGACCTGCTAAACTACTAATGAAAAAACGAGGATAGCGCGAAATATTATTCCAAAAATCACTCATAATAAACTGTAAATATTAATTTCTAATGTAATTATATATAATTTTTTAATGGTACATTAGTACTATATATTTTTAATAAACAAATATGTGAATATATATACTATATTTTAACTAATTTATGGTAGAATTTGGTATAGTAGACGATACAAGGCTCTGTAGCTCAGTGGTTAGAGCAGGGGACTCATAAGCCCAAGGTCGTAGGTTCAAATCCCACCAGAGCCATCTAGTATTATTTACCTTATATATATATAAAAGGACCTTATTATATATTTGTTAGTTTAGGAGAAATGGCTGAGTGGTCGAAAGCAATAGATTGCTAATCTATCGTACATTTATTTGTACCCAGGGTTCGAATCCCTGTTTCTCCTTTGTCAAAAAACTAAAAAGAAAAAAGTTGACATATCTTAAGAATTGATTAATATTTACGTAGAAAGCTATCTAAAAAATATTTGGGATTGTAGTTCAATTGGTTAGAGCACCGCCCTGTCACGGCGGACGTTGCGAGTTCGAGTCTCGTCAGTCCCGTTAGCCAACAAATTTAATAATAATATAGAAAATATTATTATTAAATATTAAAATTTTTTATTCGCCTTGAACTTTTAACAAAGCAAATCCTAATGAAAGACCAAATAAAACCATAAAGAAACATACAATTGCTGGTGTAACAATTTCTGGGCTTGCATACGGGAATATTGATTTGATTAATTCCATAATATTTTCAATTTTAAATTTTACAAAAAGTTTAAATAATTAGAAACCATTTCGAGCCCAAACAGTTAAAGCTAATGAAAATGTAAACATTGCCATTAGGCTAGCCCATCCTAAACTTAAAATATCCATAGAGTTATTTTTTAATTTATTTAAGTTTTATAATTTAAAAGGTTTTTAAAACCTTTTAAATTACTTTTAATGATATTATACAATACCATTTGCCCAATCTACATCTACATTTTCAATAATTAAAGATGAGTTATAAATTTGTAAAATAATTAATAAAAATACTAAGAATGCAGCCATCACTACAGCCATAATTGGAGTTGTTCCCCAACCAGGTGCAACTTTACCATATTCAGCATTTAATGGGCGTAAAATCTCCCCTAATCTTGTTCGTAATGCCATAAAAATATTTATATTTTTAATAAATTAATTTTTTTACTATATGTTATATAATATTAAAATGTTAATTTAGATAAGTATATAACATGGAAACAGCAACTATCATCGTAATTTTTGTCTCAAGTTTACTTTTAGGAATCACCGCCTACTCTGTATACACAGCTTTTGGTCCAGCTTCGAAAAACTTACGTGATCCATTTGAAGAACATGAAGATTAAAAAAATAAAACCAATTTATTTGGTTTTATTTTTTTAACTTTCAAACTTTTTTAAACTAATCTTTTAAAATTCTAGGTGTTTCTCGGAAGAATACTGCAAAGAAAATTACGATTAAAGTACCAATAAGTAAAGTTGTATAAACTAACGCTTCCATTGTTTGATCCTATTTAAATATAAAGAACTTAAAAAACTAACTAACTGTAAGATTATACAGCACCTTGTTTTTTCGTTGATTTATCACCAAGTTTTTGGAATGCACCAAATTCTACTTGTTCTGTAACTTCAGCACCAATACCAGTGAATACGTCACGGAAAATCGTACGTCCACCATGCCATAAGTGACCAAAGAAGAAAAGTAAAGCAAAGACAGTATGACCAAAAGTATACCAACCACGTGGACTACTTCTAAATACACCATCAGATTCTAAACTTGTTCTATCAAATTCAAAAACTTCTCCTAATTGCGCTTTACGAGCGAATTTTTTCACTGTAGGAGCATCTTTAAATGTTTGACCATTTAATTTACCACCATAAAAATCTACAGTTACTCCAACTTGTTCAATACTGTATTTTGATTCCGCACGACGGAATGGAATATCAGCACGAATAATACCATCTTTATCAACTAAAATTACTGGGAATGTCTCAAAGAAAGCTGGCATACGACGAACTGTTAATTCACGACCTTCTTTATCACGGAAAATCGGATGACCTAGCCACGCTTCAGCGATACCATCACCTTTTGTCATTGGACCAGCACGGAATAAACCACCTTTTGCTGGATTATTTCCAATATAATCATAGAATGCTAATTTATCTGGAATTCTTGACCAAGCTTGGCTTTCAGATAAACCTTCGCTTACAGATGCTTCAACTTGACGCTCAATTTCTTGTTGGAAATAACCGCTATCCCATTGATAACGTGTTGGACCAAATAATTCGATTGGAGTTGCTGCTGCACCATACCACATAGTACCTGAAGTTATAAAAGCAGCAAAGAATACTGCTGAAATACTACTTGATAAAACTGTTTCAATATTACCCATTCTTAATGCGCGATATAAACGTTGTGGTGGTCGAACAGTTAAATGGAATACACCTGCAAGAATACCAAAAAGACCTGCAGCAATATGATGTGCTGCAATACCACCTGGGTTGAATGGGTTAAAACCATCTGGACCCCATGATGGTGCTACTGGTTGTACTTTTCCTGTAATTCCATATGCATCTGAAACCCAAATACCAGGTCCAAATAAACCTGTTACGTGGAATGCACCGAATCCAAAACATAATAAACCTGATAAGAATAAATGAATACCAAAGATTTTTGGTAAATCTAAAGCAGGTTCACCCGTTCTTGGATCACGGAATAATTCTAAATCCCAGTATACCCAATGCCAAATAGCAGCTAAGAAACACATACCTGATAAAACAATATGTGATAATGCTACACCTTCAAAACTCCAAAGACCAGGGTTTGAAACACTTTCACCAGTGATACTCCAACCACCCCATGAATCAGTAATACCTAATCTAGTCATAAAAGGCATAACAAACATACCTTGACGCCACATTGGATTTAATACAGGATCTGATGGATCAAATACTGCTAATTCATATAATGCCATTGATCCAGCCCAACCTGCTACTAAAGCAGTGTGCATAATGTGTACTGCAATTAATCTTCCGGGATCATTTAAAACAACAGTGTGAACACGATACCATGGTAATGCCATAGCAATAGATTCCTCAATATAAAATAATGGTTTTTGACTTTCTTACAACTAAACTACATAAAAGTTAGCTACTATACTATTATAGACAAAGATACTAAAAATTAAATTAAATTAATGAATTATTTTTAAAATATACTTCTAACTATTTAAGGTACAATGATTAGTAGTACAAACAGATAAATTTTTAACCACCCTTTTGTTGGTATTAGTCCTCCGCGAGCTTAAAGTTTAAAGATTAAGTTTGTTGGTAAAGACGTAGTCCAAGATTAAAAATTTTAGAATGTTCAAACCTAAATTAAAATTATGAATTAAAAAGGAGTATCCGATGTCGTTACCATTTGACAAAGTTAAAAAGGTAATCATAATTTTAGCTTCTATGACTACTTTTAGCTACATAGGTGTACGTCTTGAAAAGTATCTAGAGGTCGAAATTCAAAACAGGAAAAACGCTATCGCAGGTGCAGCTGGTAAACCATTGACACAGAGTGAAATAGTAGGTAAATCTAGGTTCAATTGGATTTCTTTACTAGAGAAACACAAGAAAAAGATTCCTTATGTCATGGGATTTGTAGGTACCCTTACGGGTAGTAGTATTATTCTCTTGGATGGTAACGTTTATAAGTATTTGATCTCCGTTTCTACGCCAAGTACGCTATACAAAAGAATACTTCCAAAGAAGCGTTATTTCGGGCAGATGAGGGATTTCTCATATAACCCGACTCAAAAGCGAGACATTATTGATTACATGATAAAAGTTGTCGATGTAATTGATTCAGTGGCGGCTTCAACATTAGCTCCCGAGAGTAAACAAGTATATTACGAAAATATGATATCAAATATGTTTCAAAAAAAGCGTCTAACCCCTCAGGTGGTATACACACTGGTGGCATTCGTTTCTGTACTCACATATTTGTTCAATTCAAATTTCTTGATTTTCAGTGAACTCATAACGGCTTTGTTTAATCTTATTAAGTCAGGTGTACTTTCTAAACAGATTGGTCTTGTGATTAGACAAATGCTGCGTATGAAGGGCATAACTTTGCCCACGGAATTAGATGACTTGGAGCCTTAATATTAGTAATTCGTCTGAAATTTATGACCAGTGTTAAGAATTTGTTAGATTAGACTATTTGTATGATAAAAAAATATTGTAGTATTTCTTTAGAATCTAATTTTTCTATTTTTTGTTATAACTTGTCACGTTATTACAAAATAAACTTTATAGTTCAATTCTAAAGAAATATAAACGATGAAAATACCGTAGGCTAGTAAAACTACAATAGTAACTACATTATTCAATCTAGAAGCAATTACGTCGCTTAGATTCATTATTCGAAATAAACACTAAATAACTCTTTTTAGTAAGTTTGTGCATCTTTGAGAGTTAATTTTAGACGTATTTTTAATAATACTATCTGTTATTATTAAATAAAGAAATTATAAAATGCTTATTTTATAATTACACGGACTATTTCATATGAAATAGTCCATGTAATTATAGTAGAAACTAATTAATTACTATTTTAGTAAAAAATTAGTAACGACCGCCTTCTGGATTAGCTTGAACACTATAACTCTTAATAGTGTAGCTAATACGACGACCTTCAGCTTCTTGACGTTCTAAGTAGAAACCTGGTTCGTTAGCAGGACGGTTTACGATGAATGACATAACACAACTTTCTGTACCGTAACTTGCATCAAATGCATTAACACGGATGTAACCAGCTGCACATGATTTACGAGCTTCACGTAATTCGAACATTACAGATGCTGAATCTTTAACATCGAATAATGGTAAACCCCATAATTCCCAGTAACTATTACGAGGATGAGGATCATCTGTCCATTCTACGTTTAATGCTAAACCCTTATTAACACAATAAGCGATTTGTTTTTCAATTTGTTGATCAGTTAAATCTGGTAAGAAAGAGAAGCAACCTTGTGTAAGTCTCACTATTCAAATACTCCTTAATTTTTTAAAAATTATTATTAAACGTTTGCTGTAGGTGTTGTAGCGAAATCAGCTGTATCTGTAGAAGTATAGTTGAAACTAATATCTTTCCATAAATCTAAAGCTGTTTGTAAAGGACCACATGTTTTAGCAGCATCGCGTAAAATTTGAGGACCAACATCACTATTGAAGTAATCAGCACCTTCGTTACGAGCTAATACCATTGCTTCTAAAGCAACACGGTTAGCTGTAGCACCTGCTTGAATACCATCAGGGTGACCAATTGTACCACCACCGAATTGTAATACAACATCATCACCTAAATAGTGAATTAATTGGTGCATTTGACCACAATGGATACCACCAGAAGCAACAGGCATACACTTACGTAAACTAGCCCATGTCATTTCGAAGAAGATACCGTATGGTAAGTTAACTTCTAAGTTTGTTAATAATAAAGTATCGTAGAAACCTTTAATCATTAAAGGATCGCCTTCTAATTTACCAACAACTGTTCCAGCGTGGATATGATCTACACCAGACATACGCATCCACTTACAGATAACACGGAAGTTAATACCGTGATTCTTTTGACGAGCGTAAGTAGAGTTACCAGCACGATGTAAATGTAATAACATATCGTTTTCACGAGACCAGATAGCAGCACTTTGAATTGCTGTATAACCCATTACTAAATCGATCATTACAACTACAGAACCTACTGATTTAGCGTACTCAGCACGTTTGTAAACTTCTTCCATTGTACCTGCAGTGATGTTTAAGTATGAACCTTTAACTTCACCTGTAGCAGCAGAGGCACGGTTAATACCTTCCATACAGTTTAAGAAACGCTCTCTCCAACGCATAAATGGTTGAGAGTTAATGTTCTCATCATCTTTTAAGAAGTCTAAACCACCTTTTAAACCTTCGTAAACTACACGACCGTAGTTCTTACCAGATAAACCTAATTTAGGTTTTACTGTAGCACCTAATAAAGGTACACCGTACTTGTTTAAACGCTCACGTTCAACAATTACACCAGTAGCTGGACCTTGGAATGTTTTTAAGTAAGAGTGAGGAATACGCATATCTTCTAAACGTAAAGCAGATACGGCTTTGAAACCGAATACGTTACCAATAATAGAAGCTGTTAAGTTAGATAATGAACCTTCTTCGAATAAGTCACATTCGTATGCGATAAAAGCGAAGAATTGATCTGTTGTGTTTGGAACTGGATCTACACGGTAAGCTTTAGCACGGTAACGGTCACAAGCTGTTAATAAATCAGTCCATACAACTGTCCATGTTGCTGTTGAAGATTCACCAGCTACAGCTGCTGCAGCTTCTACTGGATCTACACCTGGTTGTGGTGTAATACGGAATAATGCAAGAATATCAGTAGTTTTTACTGCGTATGCAGCATCCCAGTAACCCATTTTAGCGTAAGGAATTACACCAGATTCGTAACGGTCACTTTTGATTCGAGTCCGTTCTGATACAGATTGAGACATTGATTTCTCCTTAGAATAAAAAGGCAATATATAATAGATATTTAACTAATTTTTAAAAAATTAGTTCGACCGGTTGATTTATATGAGAACAACCTTACTCAGTATTATAACATGATTCTATTATATTCTAAAATAGTATATTATTTAGTTTTTTTATAACTAAAATGAATAGCTATTATTTAAAATATTAGTATTATTTCAATTCAAATAAAAATTACTTTATAATATCATTTAAGAATTATTCATAGATTAAAATTTATACAATTCATCTATATCAGTTACACTGTTACTTTATTAATCTAATTATATGGTCAATCAATCAAATAAGGTATTAAATACAAATATAACCAAGTTGGTAAATAAAGATTATCAGTATGGTTTTTCAACAAATATCGAAAAAGATATTATTGCAAAGGGATTAAATGAAAAAACAATTCGATTAATTTCACAGAAAAAAAAAGAACCACCATTTTTACTAGATTTTAGATTGAAAGCTTATAAAAAATGGAAACAAATGTCTGAACCTAATTGGGCATATTTAAAATTTCCAGAAATTAATTTTCAAGAAATTATTTATTATTCAGCTCCGAAATCACAAAAAAAATTGAAAAACCTAAGTGAAGTAGATCCTGAATTACTGGAAACATTTGAAAAACTAGGAATCTCATTAGGTGAGCAAAAACGGTTAGCAAATGTTGCCATTGATGCTATTTTCGATAGTGTTTCAATTGCTACAACTTTTCAGGAAGAATTAAGTAAGTATGGAGTAATTTTTTCTTCTATTTCCGAAGCTATGAATGAATATTCAGAATTGATAGAAAAATATTTAGGATCAGTTGTTCCTATTGGTGATAACTATTTTTCAGCTTTAAACTCTGCCGTTTTTACTGATGGCTCATTCTGTTATATCCCCGAAGATACGATTTGTCCATTAGATTTATCAACCTATTTTAGAATTAATGATGAAAAATCGGGACAATTTGAACGAACTTTAATTATTGCAGAAAAAAATAGTAAAGTTAATTACCTTGAAGGTTGTACAGCACCGCAATATGATACAAATCAGCTTCATGCAGCTGTTGTTGAATTAATTGCGTTAGAAAATGCAAATATTAAATATTCAACTGTTCAAAATTGGTATTCAGGTAACGAACGGGGTAAAGGTGGTGTATATAATTTTGTTACAAAACGTGGTTTATGTGCAGGGTTAAATTCAAGGATTTCTTGGACACAAGTCGAAACAGGTTCTTCTATTACCTGGAAATATCCAAGTTGTTTATTAGTGGGTGATAATTCTCAAGGTGAATTTTATTCAGTAGCATTAACAAACAATTATCAACAAGCTGATACTGGTACAAAAATGATTCATATGGGTAAGAATACTCGTAGTCGAATCATTTCAAAAGGAATTTCAGCAGGAAAATCCAAAAATAGCTATCGTGGTCTTGTTAATATAACAAGTAAAGCATTAGGTGCAAGAAATTATTCGCAATGTGATTCACTATTAATTGGAAATTTATCAAATGCAAATACATTTCCATTTATTTCAGTACAAAATTCAACTAGTAAAATTGAACATGAAGCATCAACATCTAAAATTGGTGAAGAGCAAATTTTCTATTTCTTACAACGTGGTATTTGTCTAGAAAAAGCTGTTGAATTGATGATTAGTGGTTTCTGTCGAGAAATTTTTACAGAATTACCATTAGAATTTGCTGCTGAAGCAGATAAACTATTAACATTAAAATTAGAAGGAAGCGTTGGCTAATGACTTTAAATTCTCCTCTTTTAGAAATCAAAGATTTACAAGTTTCAATTAATGATAATGAGATTTTAAAAAAATTAAATTTAACTGTGGGAAAAGGTGAGATCCATGCAATTATGGGTCCTAATGGTTGTGGTAAAAGTACATTTTCAAAAGTTCTTGCTGGTCATCCAGCTTATTCCATTAAAAATGGTGATATTATTTTTAAAGGGTCAAGTATTTTAGAGTTAGAACCTGAAGAAAGGTCTCATTTAGGTATTTTTTTAGCTTTTCAATATCCGATTGAAATCCCTGGTGTAAGTAATGAAGACTTTTTACGATTAGCATATAACTCAAAACAAAAATTCTATAATAAACCTGAAGTTGATCCTATTGAATTTTTAGGAATCGTAAATGAAAAATTACAACTTGTAAATATGTCACCACGATTTTTAAGTCGTAATGTAAATGAAGGTTTCTCGGGTGGTGAAAAGAAACGAAATGAAATTTTACAGATGATTCTATTAGATTCAGAATTATCAATATTAGATGAAACAGATTCGGGTCTAGATATTGATGCATTAAAAGTTATTTCGAATGGTATTAATAATTTTATGAATCCGAATAAATCGATCATTTTAATTACACATTACCAACGTTTGTTAGATTATATAAATCCAACATATGTTCATGTAATGCAAGATGGAAAAATAATTAAAACTGGTTCAGCTGAGTTGGCAAAAGAATTAGAAGCTAAAGGTTATGAATGGCTACAAGCCTAAGTAAAATTAAAAATAGAGTTTTTTAATAAAAACAAACCGAAAATAACAAGAAACCATTTATAATTCTAAATGTTCCTGTATATTTTTTAATATTGGGTTAATTTACTAAATTAGTTAAATTTTATGTACCCAGAAATTTTTTATTCAAATACGTTTTCATTATTAGCTGAGGCAGAAGTTGGAAAACATTTTTACTGGAATATTGCAGGATTTCTAGTACACGGACAAGTTTTACTCATTATTTGGTTTGTATTACTAATTTTATTAGTATTTTCATTCTTAGGTGCGTCAAACGCTGATCGTATTCCGCATAGTTGGCAAAACTTTATGGAAGCAGCAGTGGACTTTGTCACAGATATTGCTAGAGATCAATTAGGTGAAAGCTTTTATAGAGAATGGATTCCATTTATTGGAACATTATTCTTCTTTATTTTTGGATGTAACTGGGCTGGTGCCATTGTTCCGTGGAAATTAATTGAATTACCGTCAGGAGAACTAGCTGCTCCAACGAATGATATTAATACAACGGTTGCATTAGCTTTATTAACATCATTCGCCTACTTCTATGCAGGTTTAAGTAAAAAAGGTTTAGGATATTTTAAACGATATATTGAACCAATCCCACTTCTTCTACCAATTAATATTTTAGAAGATTTTACAAAACCCTTATCTCTAAGTTTCCGATTATTTGGAAATGTTTTAGCTGATGAATTAACAATTACGGTATTAACATCGTTAGTTCCGTTAGTAATTCCATTACCAATTATGTTATTAGGGATTTTTGCGGGTTCAGTACAAGCATTAATTTTCTCAACATTAGCAGCTGCTTATATTGCAGAAGCTCTTGAGTAAAAATTTTATAAATTAGTGCAATTAGATTTTTTAAAAATTACATATATATATTTACAATTTAAAATTTATTATGGATTCTATCATTTCTGCTGCTTCTGTTATCGCTGCTGGTTTAGCAATCGGTTTAGCTGCTATTGGTCCTGGTATTGGTCAAGGTAACGCGGCTGGTCAAGCTGTTGAAGGTATCGCTCGTCAACCTGAAGCAGAAAACAAAATTCGTGGTACATTATTATTAAGTTTAGCTTTCATGGAAGCTTTAACTATTTATGGTCTAGTTGTAGCATTAGCATTATTATTCGCTAACCCGTTCAACACCTAAAAATTAGAAACTTAAAGGTAGAAGTAATTAGTAAAATTTAACTTCTACTTTTAGGTGAATTCAATTATTTCTTAAATAATGTTTTAGTTTTTGACAGTTATTTTTAAAAATTAAACATTATTTTAATTTCATTAATAAAAAAGATTATTAATCTTTTTTATTAAATAATTTTAATTCTATAGTATAAAATATAGATTTTGTATGATTAATCTTTCAATACTAATTTCAAGTTCAGAAGTTAGTGGTCCTGGTGGATTATTTGATATTAATGCAACTTTACCATTAGTTGCTATTCAATTTATTTTATTAGTAGTGCTATTAAATGTTGTTTTATATAGCCCACTATTAACAGTTATTGAAGAGCGTAAAGAGTATATCTTAACAAATCTTGGTAAAGCTTCAGAAATATTAGCAGAAGCCAATAAACTAACTGCACAATACGAACAAGAATTAACGAGCGTTCGTAAAGAAGCCCAATTAGAAATTACAAATTCACAAAAAATTCACAAAGAAATTTTAGAGATTGAATTAAATATTTCTCAAAAATATATTGATAATTTATTAGATACTATTCAAAAAGATCTTATTGCTAAGAAAAATATGGCACTTAATAGTTTGGATGAAATCGTTCAATCATTATGCGCAGATATTGAAACTAGATTATCAATTTAAATTTTTTGTTAAACGTAATTTTCCTTTTATAAGTGAACAGTTTATATAAAAACTAGAAAACATGGAAAATTTTAATCAAATTTTTACATTACTTGCCGAAGAAGAAGGTATTAGTCTAAATTTAGATATTCTTGAAACAGGTTTACTAAATATTTTAGCGTTACTTGCAATTCTAATCTATACTGGTAAAGATTTTTTAGGATCTTTATTAGAAGAGCGTAAGAGTACAATTGTAAAAAGTGTACAAGATGCGGAAGATCGTTTAAATGAAGCAGAAAAACGTCTAAGTGAAGCAGAAAAACAATTGAGTCAAGCAAACTTTGTTATTAGTGAAATTAAAAATGAAACTATAGCAACAAAAAAGATATTGCTTAAATCAGATGCTTTTGAAGCTAAAAAAGATTTAAAAATTCGCTTTGAACGAGCATTGGCAGCTTTTAGATCAAAAGAACGACAAATATTTTTAGAGATTAAACAACAGATTATCTCACTTGTATTAAAACGAACTGTAATTCGTGCGCAAGAAGCATTTGGACCTAAAGAACGTGCAACTGCATTGATTAATGATACTATTAATAAATTAGAAGGAGATTTATTATGAGTGCAAATCCATTAGCGTCAAGAATTGCAGCTCCATATGCACGGGCTTTATTTGATTTTTCAGTTGCAAAAAATATCATGCATCAAATTACAGCTGATTTTCAAAATTTAGAAATTTTTCTAGATGAAACTGCTGAGCTAACGGATTATTTAAATAATCCAGTAGTTGGTCAAGAGGCGAAGCGTGAAATTTTAACTAAAGCATTACAATCACAGGTGAATACTGAAACTTTTAAATTTTTAATGGTTTTAGTAAATCGTGATCGAATTAATTTGTTGAGTTCAGTTATTTCTAACTATTTAGAATTAGTTTATGAAACAGCTTCAATTAAAATGATTGAAGTTGCAACTGCATTTCCTTTTACAAACTTGCAAAAAAATACGTTAATTCAAAAATTAAAAGAATTAACTAATGCACGTGAAATTCGATTAATAATTACAGTTGATTCTAGCTTAATTGGTGGTTTTTTAATCAAAACCGAATCAAAAGTAATTGATTTTACTGTTAAAAATCAATTACAAAGCTTGGCAAAACACTTAGATACTGTTTTAGAAATTTAATTTATAAACAGATCTTTTATTAACTTTTTATTTTAAAAATAATACAATGATAAATATTCGTCCAGACGAAATTAGTAGTATTATCCGTGAACAAATTGAGAAATATGATCAAGATGTTAAAGTAGATAATATTGGTACTGTATTACAAGTTGGTGATGGTATTGCTCGAGTTTACGGCCTTGACCAAGTTATGAGTGGAGAACTTTTAGAGTTCGAAGACAAAACAATTGGGATTGCGTTAAACTTAGAGAATGACAACGTTGGTGTTGTATTAATGGGTACAGGCCGTCAAATTTTAGAAGGTAGTACAGTTAAATCAACTGGTAAGATTGCTCAAATTCCTGTAGGAGATGCATTCTTAGGCCGAGTTGTTAATCCATTAGGTGTAGCAATTGATGGTAAAGGTGAAATTCCAAGTACTGAAAGTCGCTTAGTAGAATCAATGGCACCTGGTATTATTAGTCGTAAATCCGTTTGTGAACCGTTACAAACTGGTATTACGTCAATTGATGCTATGATTCCAATTGGACGTGGTCAACGAGAATTAATTATTGGTGATCGTCAAACTGGTAAAACAGCAATTGCTGTAGATACAATTCTTAACCAAAAAACAGAAAGTGTAGTTTGTGTTTATGTTGGTATTGGTCAAAAAGCTTCAACAATCGCACAAGTAGTAAATGTGCTGGAAGAAAAGCAAGCAATGGCATACACAATTGTTGTAGCAGCAAGTGCAAACGATCCAGCAACATTACAATACATCGCTCCATACTCTGGTGCTGCGTTAGCTGAATACTTTATGTATAATGGTAAAGCTACATTAGTTATCTATGATGATTTAACTAAACAAGCAATGGCATACCGCCAAATGTCATTATTATTACGTCGTCCTCCAGGACGTGAAGCGTACCCAGGTGATGTATTCTACTTACACTCACGTTTATTAGAACGTGCTGCAAAACTTAGTGATGAACTAGGTGGTGGAAGTATGACTGCACTTCCGATTATTGAAACTCAAGCAAGTGATGTTTCAGCTTATATTCCGACTAACGTAATTTCGATTACTGATGGACAAATTTTCTTATCGAATGATTTGTTTAACTCGGGTATTCGTCCAGCAATTAATGTTGGTATTTCAGTATCACGAGTAGGATCAGCTGCTCAAACTAAAGCAATGAAAAAAGTTGCAGGTAAATTAAAATTAGAATTAGCTCAATTTGCTGAGTTAGAAGCATTCTCTCAATTCGCATCGGATTTAGATGAGGCAACACAAAAGCAATTAGCACGTGGAACACGTTTACGTGAAGTTTTAAAACAGCCACAAAATTCGCCTTTATCTGTTGCAGAACAAGTAGCATTAATTTATGCTGGTATTAATGGTTATTTAGATGAGTTAGAAGTTGGTGATGTTAAAAACTATTGTTCAGGTTTAATCACATACTTAACTACTTCTCAAGCAGGATCATCGTATACAGGTGTTGTTACTGATACAAACCAATTTACAGAAGACGCTGAAACTTCATTACAAACGGCAATTAATGAATCAAAAGCAGCTTTTATTAAAAGCAAATAGTAAATTTTCTTGTTACTAAAATTTAATCATTTTAGTAACAAGACAAAATATTTTTTCATTTATATTTTTATATTATCTTAATTAAAAAATATTAAGAATTTTGTGAGTGTTACTAGTAAAAATTTTAAGATTTAAATTTTTTACTAGTAACACTCACAAAATTCTGAATCTAATTCGCCTAATGTATAGCTTATAAAGCAACTTACATGAATATTTCAACAAATTAGCTTAATTTAAAAGTAAAGATTTAATAGCTTTGACGTAATCATCAGCATGTTTTGTTAACATTTTTTTACTGTTAAAACAGTAATTTCTATTTTCACATAATCTTATAAAATTATTTATAAATTAAGTTTAATTAGATTCTGATTTACCTTTATTAATACTATCTGTTAATGACTTTAAAATTAATTTGATTGATCTTACTGCATCATCATTACCAGGAATTGGAATATCAACTAAATCTGGATCACAGTTTGTATCTAAAATAGAAACAACTGGAATTCCTAATTTACGACATTCACGAATCGCTGTCATTTCACGCCTTTGGTCAATAACGATAGCAACATCAGGTAAGTTAGGCATCATCTTTATACCATCTAAATGTCGTCTTAATTTTTTTAATTCTTTGCGACGTAATGCAGCTTCTTTTTTTGTTAATAAATCGAATGTATTATCAGCTTCTTGTTGTTCTAAATCTTTTAAATAAGCAATTCGCTCTTTTAATGTAGACCAATTTGTTAACATTCCACCTAACCAACGATGATTTACATAAAATGAATCACATCGTTTCGCTTCTTGTGCAATTAAAGTTGTTGCTTGACGTTTTGTTCCAACAAATAAAAATGATTTACCTTCTTTTGCTGCAGATTCTAAATAAATATTTGCTTCCTTTAATAAAGTTGCAGATTGTACTAAATCTAGAATATGAATATTATTTACTTCACTATAAATATAAGGAAACATTTTTGGGTTCCAGCGGTAAGCTTTATGACCAAAATGAACTCCGGCTTCTAATAATTGAGATAGACTTATATCAGACATAAAATTTTAAATTACTTAATTAAATATATAAATTTCTAGCTTAAACCCTAACAAATATTAACCCACTTGTCTAGGTTTTGATTAAATATTGACCGTATCATTAAACGAAGTTTTAAACTCAGTATTAATAGATGATTTTTTTTTAAAACAATTTCGATAAGTTTGTGAACCAGTTCCGGCTGGAATTAAATGACCAATAATAATATTTTCTTTTAACCCTCTTAACCAGTCAATTCGACCTTCAATGGCAGCTTTAGTAAGGACACGTGTTGTTTCTTGAAAACTCGCAGCTGAAATGAAACTTGGATTATTTAAAGCTGCTTTTGTAATTCCTAATAAAAGAGGAATATAACACGCTGATTGCTTACCCTGCATTTGTACAATTTGATTAATATATTGAATATGATATAAATCAATTACCTCACGTCTTAATAACGGTGTATTACCTTCATAAGTTATTAAAACTTTTGTTGTCATTTGTTTAATAATAACTTCTAAGTGTTTATCATTAATTGTCACACCCTGTGATTGATAGACAGATTGAACAGAATTTAAAATAAAAGATTGAACTTTTTTAAAACTTTTATAACTTCCTTCATAATTTTGAATTAAACGATTGTATTTAATTTTTTCTGTTCGATCACAAATAAAGAATTTGATTAAACCATAATAATTAAAATAAACTTTTAATAATTTGTGTGGATTAACCTTTTCATTTTCTTGAATTGAAGTACCTAATTTTCTAAATTCAAAACTTGGATCTAAACTTGTCTTTTGAATTAATAAGCCTTTTTTCTGACTTGTAGGCATTCGTTTAATAGTTAAGTTTTTCTTTCTTGCTTCTAAAATTTCTTCAATTCTTGGTAAACCTTGAACAATATCACCTGTAATTTCTTTTTCTAGATTTAACAACCCAATCGTTTCTCCTTCTTCAATAAATTCACTATTTTTACAAAATACACTGTTAACATCTTGCTCAAAATAATCTTCAGTTATTGAGTAAAGTCCAATGGATTTAGTAGCTTTAGTAAAAGGATGTTCTAAAAATTTTATTAAAACTAATTGATAATCTAAGTCTAGAGAAGTTTCGTTCTTATATTGATTTTTCACTAATTCAGAACTTTGAAGTAATAACGTTCTATTAGTTTTTATAGAAGATAACTTTTTAGATTGTTTTGGTCGAAGAATTGGATCACATTTTAAATTATTTGATTTATTACTTATAGAAAACTTTTTTAAAAATTGGGGAATTAATGAACTGTATAATTTACCATTCTTTTTTAAAAATAATTTAGAAAATTCTGTTTTAATAGTAACTTTCGAATTCACAGATTTTTTAAACCCAATTGGTTGTTTAACCAATAGTTTTGTTATGTCATAATAATTTAATGAAATCGAACGAGTTGTTTTAAACCGTTGTTGAATTCGATTGGGAGAAACAATTTTATATTGAAGAGTTGTTTTATCAATTACTTTTTCATTTTTACAATTCGGGAAAAAGTAAGGTCGGCCTTTTTGTAAGGTTAAAAAATCATTGTTAACGATAATAACTTTACCAGTTTCATTTACATTACTACTATCGATAATAAAATCATTTAATTTTTTATCTGGGAACCGATTTCTTTTAACAGTAAGACAATCTTCATTAGAAATTAGAAGAATCTGTTTACTTTCTTTATTTTTAACTTTAAATTTAACAATTTCTAAAGAGTTTGAAGTTAATGCTTCTAAATAACCTAAAACAGTATATCGATCAACAAATTGATTAGGTTGAAGTAAAAAACACGATTGAATATCTTTATATCGTAAGTTTGGTAATACGTATTGATTTAAAGAAAGTTTTTCATTAATTCGAAAATCAAGTGTTTCCATTTTTGAATTATAGAATAATTCAATTTTTGTCTCTTGATTGAAAAACTGATTAGATTTCAAACTTAAAACATTTGAAATTAAATTTAAATTTTTAGTACCTTTAATTCTTTGATTTGATTTATATGAATAAGTTACTTTGGATTGTAACTTTAAATTAGAGTTTGAATTAGCCTGATTTTGACTAGAAATGGAATTCGAATTAAGATGAGAAAATTCGAAAATTTCAATTGGACGAACTAATAATTGATCATTATTTTTTCTGGGGATTTGTTCACAGAATGATAATTGTTTAATATAAATATTCGAAAGGATAACCTCTCCGGGATAATATAATTTTTTAGAAGTATCTCTAAATTTTTTCCCTTCGTAAACTAATCCGCATTTAATTGAAATAGTTTGAACTAAATTCATTTTTTGACGAATTATAACAATACCAGATGTTTTTGAAAAAAGACCTGGAATTAATTCAAATCCTTCAGAAATAAAATCACCATGTTCAACCAATAAAATATTGGTTTCACAATTAACCTTATGAATTTCTTCACCAAACCATAGAATAGTACGGTGCGAGATTAATGATTTATATTTTGCAGATAAAGTACTACGATTAAGATACGCAATATTTTTATTAATTTGATTACATTTTATAATATTTCTATAATCATAATGAATACTTCCCCCTGTTAGTGTCTGAAATGTTTTCGTTACTAAAGTTCCAATTTTCTGATTTCGAGCCAGTTGTAAATAAAGCTTTGAATTTCTTAATTGAGCCTTTAAAAGGTATTTAAAGTTGTCAAAATTTAATATGTAATTTTTATGTTGAATATTATTAGAGAGTTTTTGAAGGTTTGAATTAATTACTGAATATTTGTTATTTGTAACTCTTAATAATCTTTGGTATAGATTAGATTTATTATTAATAAATTCGACTCTACCACTATAATGATTAATAATTTTTGTTCTAAAAATATAACTATAACGATTTAGTTTATAGTCTGGATAAAAATTTGTGAAAGAATTTTTTGGACTATTGTATAATTCGCCGTATAAAATCCAGATTAATTTATTATTGTTTAATAAATTTACTTTTTTCTTTAACCGAGGCATAAAAATTTCCCCACAAGTATCGCTTAAGATTGGTTTTATCTCGGTTTTAATTTGTTTATTTGCGTTTAAGAGTTCTCCAATAACCGTATCTTTAGAGATATATTGATTATTTTTTGGAAACAAAATTGTATTACGTAAGACTTCAATTTGAACAAGATCTTGGTTTTTATCTTCTGGAATTATTATAAGTGAGCCAGAATTTTTTGTAATTAAAACATCTTCGCCTCGATTTGTTCGTAGCAAAACGGTTTTTAAGACTTTATAAAATTTGATGATCCCGTTTACTGGACTAATAATTTGTTGTCTAGCTTCTGAAGTAAAAATACCACCTGTATGAAATGTTCTCATTGTTAATTGAGTACCAGGTTCCCCAATAGATTGGCCAGCTAAAATACCAATGGCTTCTCCTATATCAACTAAATTTTCATTAGCTAAATCCCAACCATAACATTTCTGACAAATTGCTCTATATAAATTACAAGTTAAAGGTGAGCGAATATAAAATTCTTTAATATTTTTTTCTTTACATTTTGCAATTATACTTGGAGTAATTTGAACATTTGCTTGAACAATAAGTTCCCCATTTTGTTTATTTAAAATGGGTTTACTTAAAACGCGGCCTAAAATTTTTTCATGAATTAAGTTTAATGTTTTGAAATCGTCTTGTTCAGCTGATAACAAAAATGAATGTGTTGTTAAACAATCTTTTTCACGAATTAAAATATCTTGACCTACATCAATTAAACGTCTTGTTAAATAACCTGAATTGGCTGTTTTCAATGCTGTATCAACAATACCTTTTCGGGCTCCATAACCAGACATTAAATAATCCGTGATAGTTAGACCTTCACGAAAATTTTTTTTAATTGGTAAATTCATAATCTGACCACTTGGGTCTGACATAAGTCCACGCATTCCTACTAACTGGCGAACTTGAGATAAATTTCCTCGTGCACCAGAAAAAGCCATAATATATACAGAATTTAAAGGATCATAATTCTTGAAATAATAAATAACCTGTTCTTTTAAAGATTCGCTTGTAAGACTCCAAGTATCAATAATTTTTTGAAATCGTTCAACATCCGTAATTTTTCCTTTCAAGTAAATTTTTTCAGCGTTAACAATTTCTTGATTAGCTTTTTCAAGTATTAAATTTTTAACGAATGGAATCTTTAAATCTTCAATGTTGATAGATATTCCAGCTTGACTAGCATATTTAAATCCTAAATATTTAAGTTCATCTGCTAAAGCACAAGCTTGCATTGAATCATAATTTGTAAAACTCCAAGCTAACAATTCGCGTAATTGTTTTTTACCAATTAAAGTATTCTGATAAGTATAATTTTTCATAAACTATATTTAGTAAGTCATTTTTTTATTTATAAAAAATTTAAAGTTTTTTGAATGATATAATTTAAAATAGCTCGACCTGTTGTCGTTTGTAGATATTGAACAACAATCTCTCCATCTTTCGTTTTTCTAATTTGTTGATTCTCATAATATTCAATTATGGTATCATCATTCAATTTAACTGTTTTAATTAAATTTGTTAAAGTTGGGTTTTTTTCATTAATTCGAACCCAAATTACACTATGAATTTCTAATTTATTTTGATTATAAGCTAAAACAACATCATTTAAATCAGCAAAATAGTGATTTGAACCAAGTAATCCTTTAATATTATTAACCGTTAAATAATAACATCCTAATACCATATCTTGACTTGGCATAATAATTGGTTCACCGTTTGCAGGTGATAAAAAATTATACGGTGCAAGCATTAACATATAACATTCAGCTTGTGCTTCTGATGATAAAGGAATGTGAACCGCCATTTGATCGCCATCAAAATCAGCATTAAAAGCTGAACAAACTAGTGGATGTAATTTTATGGCACGACCTTGTACTAAAATGGGCTCAAAGGCTTGAATTCCTAATCTGTGTAATGTAGGAGCTCGATTTAAAAAGATAGGGTGACTTTTTAAAACTTTTTCTAAAACTGGATCAATAATAGACTCATTTTGTTGAATTAAATTTTTAGCAATTTTCATATTACTTGCTAAACCTTGATTAATTAATTCTCGAATAATAAAAGGCTGAAATAATTCAATTGCCATTTCATATGGTAAGCCACATTGATTTAATTTTAAACTGGGTCCAACAACAATAACTGAGCGTCCTGAGTAATCCACTCGTTTACCGAGTAAATTTTGTCGAAATCGACCATGTTTCCCTTTAATAATGTCAGACAAAGATTTTAACGGGCGATTATTTGCACTTAAAGCAATCTTACCTCGTTTACCATTATCAATTAGCGTATCAACAGCTTCTTGTAATAATCGTTTTTCATTACGAATAATTAATTGTGGGGCATCGATTTCTAATAAACGAAGTAATCTATTATTTCTAGTAATAATACGTCGATATAACTCATTTAAGTCTGAAGTAGCAAATCGTCCACCCTCTAATTGAATCATGGGTCTTAATGCTGGAGGAATAACCGGTAAAATCGTTAAAATCATCCAAGCTGGGCTTGAGCCTGTACCAACTAAATTTTCTAAAATCCGAATTCGTTTTATTGCTTGTTCACGAATTTTATAAATTCGTTGTTGTTCCCATTTTCTAAACCATTTTGATTCGTCATAAATGGGGTTTTCTTTATTTAAAACTTTTGTACACACTAAAATAAAACAACGCATTCGAAAAATTTCTGATTTTAGATTCAATTTTTCCAATTCTCGTTTAATTAATGGAGCACCAATTAAAAAATTAGGAGTTGCGCGTAATAAATACTTTGGCGTATTGTATCTTCGATTTTGTGGTTTTGGATACGGTTTTAAAGGGTAACCACTATATCCTAATTCTCGACTACGACGATATTGTTGTAAATCCCAATGCAATCCATAAAATGAAATTTCATCTTCAGCAATAAAATATGCCAAAGATGCTAATTTAATTCGTTTTATTCTCTCATCCCAAAGATCTACAATAGTCGAGGTAGTTAATTTTAATCCTTCACATTTTTTACATTTTTCTGAATGAGCAGTATAAGTAGTATCTAATTTTTTTTCACATTCTTCGACCTCTAATAATAGGGCCATAAAATTAGGGCGACTATTAATGTACCAAACATGAGTAACGGGATAAATTAAATTAATATATCCCATTCGATGACGGCGAACACGGGATTCAGTTAATTCGACCCCACAACGCTCACAGATAAGACCTTCATACCTGACACGTTTATATTTTCCACAAGCACATTCAAGACTTTTACTGGGTCCAAAAATACGTTCACAAAATAACCCGTCCATCTCTGGCTTAAATGTCCGATAGTTGATTGTTTCTGATTTTTGAACTTCTCCTACAAATTGACCATTTGGTAATTTGCGATTTGCCCATTGTAGGATTCGAAAAGGCGAGGCTAATTTAATTTTTATATAATCAAATTCCTTCGTAGATTCTACCATTATTAATTAGTATTAAAATGAAATATCGTTTATATTCGAAGTAGGAGAGAATGTTTTTGATAAAGCGTTATACTTTTCTATTAAATTCACTTCAACTTCATATTTTTTATCTGAACTAAATTTTTCAATTTTGTAAGTACTCATATCTAAACCAATGGAACGTAATTCATGTAATAGAACTTTAAATGATTCAGGAATCCCAAATTTTGGAATTTGCTGACCTTTAACAATTGCATTTAATGTTTCATTTCGACCCTGCATATCGTCAGATTTGATTGTTAATAATTCTTTTAAAGTAAAAGCAGCTCCAAACCCTTCTAAAGCCCAAACCTCCATTTCTCCAAATCGTTGACCACCATGCTGTGCTTTTCCTCGAAGTGGTTGTTGGGTAATTAAAGAATAAGGGCCCGTTGCTCTTGCATGCATTTTATCATCTACTAAATGTATTAATTTTAACATATATGCGTTTCCAACTGTCACTGGATTTTCAAACTCTACTCCTGTTCGACCATCTATTAGTACCATCTTTCCTGGAGCATAGGGATTAAATAACCAGCTTTCATTTTTAGCTATAGAAGCTTGTCGTAACTTTTTATTAATTAAAATTCTTGAAACTTCTAATCCATACATTTCATCAAATGGCAAAATTTTGAATCGAGAATTTAATTTGTCACCAGCAAATCCTAATAAACACTCATATAATTGACCAACATTCATTCGTGACGGTACACCTAAAGGGTTTAAAATAATATCAATGGGTGTTCCATCAGGTAAAAACGGCATATCTTGACGTGGTAAAATTCTGGAAATAATTCCTTTATTTCCATGACGACCTGCAATTTTATCACCAACTTGAATTTTTCTAATTTGTGCAATAAATACATAAATTTTTTCAAATTTATAAGTTAATTTTGTTCGACGATTAAAAGTTACAGTTTCGATTACTCTACCATAGTCGCCATCAGGCATTCGATATGAATTGTCTTTAACTCCTTTAGCTTTTGCTCCAAAAATAGCTCGTAACAGTTTTGATTCTGGTAATTGTTCCGATGTATTATTAGATATAACTTTTCCAACTAAAATATCACCTGGTTTAACAAATGTTCCGACGGTTACAATACCATCATCATTTAAATGTTTAATTTCTGTTGGATTTAAATTAGGAATATTTTTTGTAGTACGCTCTGAAGTTTCTGAATTTCTATCAATTTCAATTTTATACCGTTCAATATGAATTGAAGTAAATATATCATCATAAACTAATCGTTCACTGATTAAGATAGCATCTTCAAAATTATATCCTTGCCATGGCATATACCCAACTAATACATTTTGTCCAAGTGATAACTCACTACTTGTTATAGCTGGACCATCTGTTAAAATTTGACCAGATTTAACTGTTTCTCCTTTCCAAACAATGGGTCGTTGGTTAATACAAGTTTGTTGATTTGACCGTAAATATTTTTGCAACTTATAAGTTAATTTTTTACCATTTTTATTTGAAATAGTAATTTTATTAGCTGTTACTGAATTTACAACTCCTGAAAATTGAGCATTTAATGTCAAACCAGAATCAATTGCAATTTGGTTCTCTAGTCCTGTTCCTACAATTGGTTTTTGTGGTAAAATTAATGGAACTGACTGACGTTGCATGTTAGATCCCATTAATGCTCTATTGGCGTCATCGTGCTCAAAAAATGGAATTAAAGAAGCAGCAACTGAAACAACCTGAACTGGTGAAATTGCAATGAAATCAACTTCAGATGGAGTAACGTTAATAAAATCTTGTTTATAACGAACTGGAATTACATTTTTAATTAGATAATTCTCTTTATTAGTTGCAATATCAGCAGGTGCAATTTTATAAAAATCTTCAATATCAGCGGTTAAATAAATAGGTTGACCAGTTTTAATGACTTTTCCATTAATAACGCGCCAAAATGGAGTTTCTAAAAACCCAGATTTATTTACTCGTGCACATGTAGTTAATGAAGCAATTAATCCAACGTTTTGTCCTTCTGGAGTTTCAATAGGACAAATTCGCCCATAATGACTTGGATGAATGTCACGGACAGCAAAACTAATTCTATCACGATCAAAACCTCCAGGTCCTAATCCACTAATTCGACGTCTATGTGTTAGAGAAGATAATGGGTTAGTTTGATCTAAGTATTGAGATAATTGACTCGATCCAAAAAATTCTCTTACAGTTGCATTTACAATATTAAAACTTAGTAGTTGACCTGAATCTACTTTATTTGTTTGGTTCCGTAATTTTCTAATTAAACGTTGGAAACCAATTCTAAATAAATTTTGTAATAATTCACCAACAGAACGAACTCGTCGATTTTTTAAATGATCAATATCATCTTGGACAGTTTTTGAAATAGTTAAATTAATTAATTTATCAATAATAGCAAAAATATCTTCATAAGTTATTGTTTGAAGTCTGTCACTAATTTTTAAATTTAAGCGATGATTAATTTTTAATCGACCAACACGACCTAATCTATAATAAGTAGGGTCAAAAATTCTTGAAAATTCAGAGATATTTTTAAAGTAACTTGAATTCAAATTAAATCTTGATAATGGCTGATTAAAACGTTTCGAGTTTAATAATAATGGTTTATTAAAATAGAAAAATTCCGCATGTTCTAGGTTTTGGTAGATTTCTAAATCTGTTAATCCCATTTCTTTCAATAAATAAAGAACTGGCTTTTGATTGATCTTATCTAATTGAATGATAACTTCATCTTCCTGATTTTTTAATGGATATTTATATGAATTAATTTTTGTGTTTTTTTGGAACCCAAATCTAATCCAAGAACCATATTCTGGAATTAAAGTTGCGGTATATAAATCTTTTTCATCATATTTTTTATTATAATTAGTCTTAATTTCATGATCTTTACGATACAAAAGAAATTGAGTTTTTGTTTTTAAATATTTATGACGGTCAGGTTTATACAATAATTTATTTTTCCCAAAAACATATTTTAATTGCTCTTTTAAACTGATTGAGAAATAAATAGTTGGGCGTAAATTTGGAAGTTCAATTAATTGTTTTATATCAGTTAAATTTGGAATTGTTTTTTGGATTTGTTGGTTTAAAAATGAAAAATTACTCATTTTCATTAACCAATCATCTGGTTGTTTAGTGATTAAAAGTAATTGGGAATTTAATTTAAGATGAACCAGATTTTGTGATTGGTTTATTACTTTATCGTATGTTCGAATCAAGCTTAAAGATTGATCCTGAGATAAATTTGAATTTTTTACTAAAAATAATAAGTTATTACGTTTACTAAAATTTCTGACCCATTTATTGTTATGACTATTTAAGTTCGATGTATCTTGAAAATAGTTAGATTGGAAAACATCGTATTTTATTAAAAGCTTTAATAAAAAATTAAAATAGCTTACTAAATATTCCACATTGTTTTCTTTCAAGTCGCCTTTAAAATAAAATGAGTTATTTTTCAATTTTAACCATTTTAAGAATAATTTAATCAATTGAGTTTTTGATGACTTATCAAAAATTTTTGAAATATTACGGTAAAGTTTAAAACATTGTAAAAAATAGAATGATGGAATATTTTCTGTTTTTTGCAGATATTTAATGGAATAATAATAAATTGAATTACTTTGCCAATGTGGTACAATTTTTTTTCTCTTTTTTATTGGATCGTAAGTTGGTGTTGGAAGAGGAAAAAATAGATCAAGTTCCGAAATAAAAGCTTCACCAGATGGAATAAATGATCTTAATTTATTAATATCTGTAGGATATTTCCGTTTAAATTGGTTTCGTGTTTTCTGATTTTTATTTTTTTCAAAATACACTCCAGGACTTCGAATAATTTGACTAACAATTACACGTTCACAACCATTGATGATGAATGTTGCATCAGTAGTCATGAGAGGAAAAGTAATAATTGGAAATTGGTTTTGATACCGGACACTATTGACTATTTTATTTCGTACTTCAATCGGGATAACAAGTTGAGCTCGATAATTACCGCTATATTTTCGTGCAATTAATAGACTATATGATGGTTTTATTAAGCTATATTCTTCTCCAAACATAACATATTCAGTATTTTGACTGAAATCTTGAATTCTGGAAAACAGAGCTAATTCTTCATTTAAACCCTGGGTAATAAACCAACAAAAGCTTATTCGTTGCATAGCCAAAAAGTCTGGCAAAGCATTGATATAATTCATATTTTTCTTCATAATTTTTGTTAGTAAATTAATCAATTAATTATGTTCAGATTTAGTTAAGATTAAATTTCAATTTTAAAAAATAATGTTAAGAAAATTTAAAATTTTCTTAACTAAATACTATTTTAAATTATGTTTTATAATTATGCAGCCTTTAAATAAGCAGCTAATTTTGCTTTTTTTCTTGCTGCAGCATTTTTATGAAAGACGTTTTTTTTTGTTCCTTTATCAATTAAGCTATAAACTGAATTTAAAACTTTTTGTACTTTTTCTTTATCTTCGGTATTTTGTGATGTTTTGTATACTTCTAAGTCTTTAAAAAAAACTTTAATTAAAGTTCGAGCTGAACTTTTGTAAAAACGATTTCTTAAACGATTACGTTCATTAGTATGAATTCGTTTTTCTGCAGATTTAGAATTAGCCATAATATAATTATTGTGATTTTAATATTTTAATAGTTATTTTAGAAAGTTAAAGTTTAATTTACTATAGTCTATTTAGAAAAAAATTGAAAGTTTTTAAAGTAAAAATTTTTATAGTAATAATAAGTATTAAACCTTGATAAGATCCAAATTTTTAGGCAATATATATAGTTAAAATTATTATTGTAAAAATTTTATGGCAAAAAATAAAGGTACGCGAATTTTAATTACTTTAGAATGTACTGAATGTCGCTCAAATTTAAATAAACGCTCACCAGGTGTATCAAGATATTCTACACAAAAAAATCGTCGAAATAACCCAGAACGGTTAGAATTAAAAAAATATTGTCCACATTGTAATAAACCTACTATTCATAAAGAAATCAAATAAATTATGGTATCAAAAAAACAAAATACTTCACCGATTAGTATTAATCAAAAAATTGATTACAAAGATATTGACTTACTAACATTATTTGTAACAGATCAAGGAAAAATTATGCCTCGCCGTGCTACTGGTGTAACTGTTCAACAACAACGAAAATTGGCAAAAGCAATCAAACAAGCACGTGTATTATCATTATTTCCTTTTGTTGCGTCTAATTCTGTTTAAAAGTGGTTAGAGTTATTATATTTTTGATATATAATAACTCTAAGTTTTTAATATTAATCGATGTATTCATTTATAAAATTTATAAGGAGAATTTTATGGGAAATTTTATCGATAAAACATTTACTGTTATTGCTGATATTCTTTTAAAAGTTTTACCGGCAAGTAAACAAGAAAAAGAGGCTTTTTCATATTACCGAGCAGGAATGAGTGCTCAGTCTAAAGGTAGGTATGCTGAAGCCTTACAGAATTATTATGAGGCGCTCCAAGTTGAAGAAGATCCATATGATAGAAGTTATACCCTGTATAATATTGGGTTAATTTATGGAAATACTGGAAAATATACTCAAGCTTTAGAATTTTACCACCAGGCTCTTTCTTTAAATACAAATTTACCGCAAGCTTTGAATAATATCGCAGTAATTTATCACTCACAAGCGCTTCGTGCACAAAGTTTAGAGGAAGATGAATATATTGAACTATCTAAAGAATTATTTGATAAAGCAGCTGAATATTGGATTCAGGCACTCAAATTAGCACCCGACAATTATCCTGGTGCAAGAAATTGGTTAAAAGTAACAGGTAGATTGAGCGATAATAGCTAAAAACTAATTTAATTATCGTTAATAAAAATCTTATTATATTCAAGAATTCAATAGATTTTGTTGTACAATAATAATTAATTAGAAAATTTTAAATTTATTAAAATTTTAGATGGTAAATAAAACCATGAAAGTATATTTATTCTTCAGTATTTTAAATATGTTAAATCAAAATGGTAAAAACTAATTTAAATGTAGGTTACGTTACTCAAATTATTGGTCCAGTATTAGATATTAAATTTTCGGAAGGAAATTTACCACCAATTTATACTGCAATTGCAATTACATTGGCTGATGGTTCAAAAAATATTGTTGAAGTTCAACAATTATTAGGTGATAATAAAATCCGAGCAGTATCAATGAGATCAACAGACGGTTTAAAACGTGGTGTTGAAGCTGTTGATTTAGGTACACCAATTATGGTGCCTGTAGGTACTCCCACATTAGGTCGAATTTTCAACGTAATTGGAGAACCTGTTGATGAGCAAGGGGAAGTTTCATGTGATGAAACATTACCAATTCATCGTGATGCACCTGCATTTACTGAGTTAGAAGTAAAACCATCAATCTTCGAAACAGGTATTAAAGTAGTAGATTTATTAGCACCATACCGTCGTGGTGGTAAAATTGGTTTATTCGGTGGAGCTGGCGTAGGTAAAACTGTATTAATTATGGAATTAATTAATAATATTGCTAAAGCTCATGGTGGTGTATCAGTTTTCGGTGGTGTAGGTGAACGTACACGCGAAGGAAACGATTTATACGAAGAAATGAAAGAATCTGGTGTAATTAATGAAAATAATTTCGAAGAATCTAAAGTAGCTTTAGTATATGGTCAAATGAACGAACCTCCAGGGGCTCGTATGCGTGTAGGTTTAACTGCATTAACAATGGCGGAATATTTCCGTGATGTAAACAAACAAGATGTATTATTATTTATTGATAATATCTTCCGTTTTACACAAGCTGGTTCAGAAGTATCTGCTTTATTAGGTCGTATGCCATCAGCAGTAGGTTACCAACCGACTTTAGCAACAGAAATGGGTGCATTACAAGAACGTATTACATCAACAACACAGGGTTCTATTACATCGATTCAAGCTGTGTATGTACCTGCTGATGATTTAACAGATCCAGCTCCAGCAACAACTTTTGCACATTTAGATGCGACGACAGTATTATCTCGTAACTTGGCAGCAAAAGGTATTTACCCAGCTGTGGATCCATTAGATTCAACTTCAACAATGTTACAACCAGGTATTGTTAGTGAAGAGCACTATGCACTTGCTGAAAATGTAAAAGAGACATTACAACGTTACAAAGAATTACAAGATATCATCGCAATTTTAGGTATTGATGAATTATCAGAAGAAGATCGTTTAACAGTTGCACGTGCACGTAAAGTAGAGCGTTTCTTATCACAACCATTCTTTGTAGCAGAAATTTTTACAGGTTCACCAGGTGAATATGTAAGTTTAGAAGATACAATTAAAGGTTTCTCTATGCTATTAAATGGACAATTAGATGATTTACCAGAACAAGCATTCTATCTTGTAGGTAATCTTGATCAAGTAATTGCGAAAGCAGAAACTCTAAAATAAGGAGTAGGATATATGGTTATGAACATTCGCGTTCTTACCCCTGACAGAGTAATCTGTTCAACAACAGCTGATGAAGTTGTTTTGCCTGGTTTAACTGGTCAAGTTGGGGTATTAGATGGTCACGCAGCTTTAATAACGGCTTTAGATACTGGATTGTTACGTATTAAGTTGAATGACAAATGGACACCCATTATTTTATGTGGTGGTCTAGCTGAAATTGATCGTAATCGAGTAACAGTTTTAGTAAACGATGTAGAAGAACTTACGAACGTAGAATTAAGTGAAGCTACAAAAGAGTTAGAAAAAGCAACTTTAGCTGTTGAAAATGCAGAAACAAGCAAAGATCGCTTGGATGCTTCTATAGAATTAAAAAAATCAACAGCAAGATTAGAAGCAGTTAATTATTTATCACAATAATATTCTTAATTTGAAAAATAATTAACCCCTGATTTCTAAAAATCTTATTGGTTTTTATATTAAACTCCTAATAAGATTTTTAGAAAATCTAGCTAACTCAAATAGCATAAAAACATTTTTACTACATGGCGAATAATTCTAATTTTAATTTTACAAGTAATACAACTGTAATACTAGAATTACCGTTCTCCGAACATATTGAAGAATTACGACAGCGAATTTTTCTTGTGTTTTGGGTGATTTTATTGTTAACTTGTGCAGCATTTATTGAGGTCAAAACTCTAGTTAAAATTTTAGAGCTTCCAATTAGTAGTGTAAAATTTTTTCAACTTTCACCTGGTGAGTATTTTATTTCAACCATTAAAATCTCTTTTTATACAGGATTACTTTTTTCAAGTCCTTTTATAATAGGTCAATTAATTCTATTTTTATTGCCCGGGTTAACGAAAAAAGAAACAAAAATTATTTTACCTCTATTATTAGGATCATTACTCTTATTTGGATTAGGATTAGCTTTCTCTTACTATACCTTAATTCCAGCCGCTTTAAACTTTTTTTTAAATTATAGTGAAGAAGTACTAGAACCATTTTGGTCTTTTGATCAATATTTTGAATTTATTTTGGTCTTATTTTATAGCACTGGCTTAGCTTTTCAAATTCCAATTATTCAAATATTAATTGGTTTATTGAATATTGTATCACCTAAGCAGATGTTAGGTGCATGGCGATATATAATATTAATGTCAACTATTCTTGGGGCAGTCTTAACACCCTCAACTGATCCTTTAACTCAGTTGTTGTTATCTTTAGCAATTTTACTGTTATATTTTTCAGGATTAGGTATCTTGTTTTTATTAAAGAACTAATTTATATAATGAACTATCCAGACTTAAAAAGTATTTAACTATGACAACTAACAAGTTTTTTAAAAGTCTTTTATTTGCTTTAACAATTGGTATAAATTCATTTGGTTTTTGTATTCAAGAGTCATCAGCATATCCAGTTTTTGCACAACAAAACTACTCAAACCCACGTGCAGCCAATGGAAAATTAGCTTGTGCAAATTGTCATTTAAATCAAAAAGCAATTGAAATTGAAGCTCCACAAGCAGTTCTTCCAAACTCAGTATTTGAGATAGAGATTAAAGTACCTTATGATGTAACTCAAAAACAAATTGGTGCAAACGGTAAACCAGCTGATTTAAATGTTGGTGGTATTGTAATTTTACCAAATGGTTTTAAATTAGCGCCGAAGAACCAAATCCCAGAAGAAGTTAAAGCAAAAAATAAAGGTGTTTTCATTTCACCGTATAGTACGGAATTTGATAATATTTTAGTAGTAGGTCCAATCGCAGGAAAAACTCATCAAGAATTAATTTTCCCTGTAATTTCACCAGATCCAGAAAAGAATTCAGATGTTAAATATTTAACTTATCCATTCTATGTTGGTGGTAATCGTGGTCGTGGCCAAGTATATCCAACAGGTGAGAAAAGTAATATGAATGTATTTGGTGCAAACCAAACAGGACAAATTACTGATATTACAAAATCAGAAAAAGGTGAGTCTAACATAGCAATTGTTAGTTCAAATGGAACAAAAACATCTCAAGTTATACCATCTGGATTAAACTTGATTGTTAAACAAGGTGATATCGTAAAAACTGACCAAGCATTAAACATAGATCCAAATGTAGGTGGATTTGGTCAAGAAGATTCTGAAATTGTATTACAAAATCCGATTCGAATTTTTGGTTACCTTGCATTCTGCTTAAGCGTATTAGTAACACAAATTACTTTAGTATTAAAGAAAAAACAATTTGAAAAAGTTCAAGCTGCAGAATTAAACTTCTAATGTCTAATAATATTAGAATAATAAAGGAATGACTATCTAGTCATTCCTTTATCTTACTTTTTAATTAGTATAATTCGTCTTCTTGGTGTACTAAGATTGTACAATCAGACTTTGGATATGCGATACAAGTTAAAACAAAACCAGCTTCTGCTTGATCTTCATCTAAGAATGTTTGTTCTGATTGATCAATAGTTCCAGATGTTACTTTTCCAGCACAAGTTGAACAAGCACCTGCACGACATGAATAAGGTAATTCAATACCTTGATCTTCAGCTGCATCTAAAACAAATACATCATCAGCACATTCCATTACTGTATCGATACCTTCTTCTTCGCTTAATAATGTAACTTTGTAAGTAGCCATATAAATCCTTATTTTTAATGATTTAGAAAGTAAAACTAATATTACTTTACTACTTTATATTATACCATGTAAATTTGATACAAATAAATTTTTTTTATTAAAATTTTAAACGTTTTTCGTTTTATTTAAATGTTTGTTTTAAACGACTTGCTTTTCCTCTTAAATTACGTAAGTAGTAAAGTTTGGCACGTCTTACTTTTGATGAACGTAATACATTAATTGAATCAATCTTTGGAGAATGGATTAAAAATACTCTTTCTACTCCAATTCCTTGAAGAATTTTTCGAACAGTTATTGTTGTATTAATTGAACTATTTTTTCTTGCAATTATAGTTCCTTCATAAAATTGAACCCGTTCTTTATTACCTTCAATAATTTTAACTCCAATTTTTACATTATCACCAATACGAAGTGTTGGAAGATCTGTTTTAAGAAATGGACTTTCGACATCTTTGATTGTTTTTTGCGTATTTAATTTAAGCATAAGTTCTAAATTATTAGGAATAATTGTTTCTATAATATCCAGTTTACAACTAGATCTGGAAAAAAACAATATTAAAATAGTGATATATTTATCATGCATTCGACTGGGTTCGAACCAGTGATGTTCCAGAGGAAAACGGATTATGAGTCCGGTGCCTTCAACCGCTCGGCCACGAATGCAAATATGGAACTGATGGGAATTGAACCCATGTCCATTTAAAACTTTTTAATGTACTCGTTCACAGGCATAGTTACAAAGAACAAATATTTTATAAAGTTAGTCTAAACTACAACATAAAAAAACGTCTAGATGTAGTGAACAAATTTATGAAGTAAAAATTAATTAATTAATTATTAAACTGCAAATCTTAATGTATTTGAAGAATTTTTAATAATATTAAAGTTTACTATTTTTGCGATAAATGAAATGATGTTATTAGCATTTAATTTAAAAATTGTAGATTTTTACGAAGGATACAAACTTCGACCTGAGTCATACATTAATTAATTTTAAATGTCGAAACCAAAACAGTCCCAAAATTTAATTAATTTATTTCCTATATTTTCTATAAGCATGAAGGGAATCGAACCCTTGACTTTCAGAATCGGAATCTGATGCTCTATCCACTGAGCTACATGCTTTTAGCATCTTTTATTTTTGTTTCTATTTCTTTCCCCAAGTCTATACTATTTTTAAAAAAGTGAAAATATTTTCACTTTTTTAAAAATAGTATGGTTTAAAGGTTTAATAGTAAATTTTTCCGCCACCCCATTTTTCAGTAACAACTTTTGGTTGTAATAAGATATGACCAGCCATTGCTGTTAAATCTTCATCTGTTACTGAACGCATACGTGGATAAATATCAGCACTTTTAATACTTGGATGAACTTCAGCAATTGATTCTAATCCATCATACGAAGTTGGATTTTTTAAATAGTCAACTAATGCGGCCATGTTATCTCGACGTGGTGTAGCTAAACTTAAACCTTCTGGGTCTAAACCAACGTTTGGATTTGTTTTTGTCATACCACCTACGTGACAAGCACCACATGTTGCATTAAATAAACGTTTACCACGTTTTACTTGTTCTGGAGTTAAAACAATCGTTTTACCTGATGAATCTGCAACAACTGTTCGTGTCGCTTCATCTAATTCAATAGCTGATGCTGTTGTTACAAAAAGACTAAAAATACCGAAAAATACTAAAGAAAAAAGTTGTGAAGACTTTTTAAACATAATTTTAGACAATTATTTACAAATTTGAAACCAAGATAATGCTAAAGTTCAAAAGCTATTTTTTTCCCTTTCTATTTAGTTTTGCCATATTAGCAATTAAACCTCGCAATCTAATATTTTCCCAACCGGCAACTAATACTGTAGTAATAATTAAAACTTGACTGAAAATTAAGATTGGATCTAATCGCCATCCATGAATCATTAAAATACAACTATAAAGAAGACCAATAGTAGCAAAAAAAATATCTTCATCTCTCGCAACTTCTGGCTTAACATTTCTCAGGAAGTACAAAATTAGTACTCCAAAACTTACGATTATACCTAAGAAAATATTTGGTCCAAAACTAAAGTTGATCATAATATATTATATTTTGATTTAATAGAGTTTACATTAGATTAACTAGAAATAAGAGAAATGATTCTTAAATTTTTAATATATCATCTTAGATTTTGACTTCTTAATGGGTCGAATAAACCAAATATGGAAGTCCTTTACTTTTACCAGTTGATTTAGAAATTGTTTATTTTAGTATTGATTAACTAAATAAATTTCAGTAAAAAAAATTTAAAATCTAGTTTACTATTGAAAGTTTAGTCTCTTGAAACTCGATCAGTCTGACTGATAAAAACTAAAACACCACCAATAGTAAGTGCAATAAAAGCACCAGCAAATAAACTAGTTATGAAATTTCCTAAAGAACCTGTCATTTTTTATTTCCTGTTATTGTAAATAATAAAGTTAAAAATAGTAAGATTAACTACAATAATTATTGTATCAACTTTTCTAAAAAAAATATAATTAATATTTAGTTTAAATAATTGAAATTATTTTTTTTTATCAAAACTTTTAAATAAACAAAGAAACAATGAAAAATAAAGAGATATAGATCTTATACTAACTTAAAGGATTTATTCTATGCTGCTATCTTACGATCCTGACATATTAAATAAACTTGTAAGTTATACAAGATACTATACCTAAACATTATTATACAAAAAAAAAAATTAGTAGTCAATCAGTAATTTAAATAAAATTTTATAATATCTTCTTGTCATTTTATCTAAATTCTGCTATCATATAATTTAAGCCCGGATAGCTCAGTTGGTAGAGCAGTGGATTGAAGATCCTCGTGTCACCAGTTCGAATCTGGTTCTGGGCATTCTTAATTATATATTCAAAAATTTGGTACGTTTTTCATCAAATTTCAATTTTACTGTTCCTGTTGGTCCATTTCGTTGTTTAGCAATAATTAACTCAAGTATTTGTGATATCTGTTCCTCGGATTGACTGGAATTGTAATAATCATTTCGATATAAAAGCATAACTAGATCAGCATCTTGCTCAATAGATCCACTTTCTCTTAAATCGGATAATATTGGCTTTTTATCAATTCGATTTTCAACATTTCTACTTAACTGTGATAAAGCTATTATAGGAATATTAAATTCTCGTGCTAAAGTTTTTAATGATCGAGTAATTTGTGATATTTCTTGAACACGATTTTCTGTCTTTGATTTTGAGTTTTGCATTAATTGAATATAATCAATAATAATTAATCCAATTTCGTTTTGTTCAAAAATGATTGTTTTTATTTTTGATCTGATATCTTGAATTGATAGATTAAAAGTATCATCAATAAAAAATGGGAGTTTAGAAAAAATTTTTATCATTTTGTTTAACTTAATCCAATCATCTTGGGAAAGTCTGCCACTTTTTAATTTCATTTGATTAATATTTGTTTCCATAGCTAACACTCGATACATAATTTGTTCTTTCGACATTTCTAAACTAAAGAACAAGACAGGAAGTTTTAAATTTTTAATTATGTTTGAAGCAATATTTAATCCAAATGCTGTTTTTCCCATAGAAGGTCGGCCAGCAATAATAATTAAATCTGATTTCTGGAAACCCTGAGTTAAAGAGTCAAGATCATAAAATCCTGAAGATAATCCAGATAATGTTGGATTTAAAGATTTTGTTTTTAGCTCAAAAAAGATATTATCTAATAATTCAGCATTACTCGATAATTTTTCAGTCTTAATTTTATTAGTTAGATTAAATAATTTATTTTCTAATTCATTTAAAATTATTTCAAGTGGAATATTAGTAATATATCCTGAATTAATTATTTCATAACCTAATTTAATCAAAGAACGTCGAACAAATTTATCTTTTACTAATGATAAATATTCTTCAAGATAAACTAAATTTGGAAGTTGACTAATAAGCTCAATTAATACTTTTACCCCACCAACTTGTTGTAAAAGTCCATTATCTTGTAAAAATGTAATTAGTGTAAGAATATCAATGGAGACTTTATTTTTGTGCATAAAAATAATTGCACGGTAAATTTCTTGATGATTTTTAAAATAAAAAGCTTCAATTGAAAGTGTTTGCATTGTTAGTTCAATTGCTTCAGAATTAACTAGTAAACAACTTAGTATTATTTTTTCAGCTAAAAAATTATGTGGTAAATATTTATTAATAACTATTTGGTTGGTATTGGAACTAGATTGTTGCATTTTTTAATGGAAAAATTTAATTAAAATTTAAAACTTGTCATTTTAATTTATTAAGTTTATATTCATTGTACGCGTCCTTAGTTCAGTTGGTAGAACGCTAGTCTCCAAAATTAGATGCCGAGGGTTCAAGTCCTTCAGGGCGTGCTTCTCTTTTTTCTAAGAGGTTATTACTTTTAACAAATAGAATTTAATTAAATAGATAATTTGTAACTAATTTAATATTTAGAATTAAACAATCTTTATTGAATTATTGATTAAGAAAAATTTTATGGATGAGTTAACAAGTATGATTTTCTTAAAGTTACAAACAAATACATTTAAAATTATTGAAATATTTTTATCAAATTATACTATTAAATTTTCATGGCTAAAAAAATTACTGCATTGATTAAATTAGCTTTGCCAGCAGGAAAAGCTACACCTGCACCCCCTGTAGGACCCGCTTTAGGACAACATGGTGTTAATATTGCAGCATTTTGTAAAGAATATAACGCTCGTACAAATGATAAAGCAGGATTAATTATTCCTGTAGAAATTTCAGTGTATGAAGATCGAAGTTATACATTCATTCTTAAAACGCCACCTGCATCAGTATTATTAGCAAATGCGGCAAAAATCAAAAAAGGTTCATCAACACCAAATCGTGTAAGTGTTGGATCTATTACAAAAACTCAATTGGAAGAAATTGCAAATATTAAATTACCAGATTTAAATACTACGAAAATTAGTAGTGCTATGAAAATTGTTGAGGGAACTGCCCGAAATATGGGTATCTCCATTGTAGACTAAGTCTAACTTAAAATAAATTTTTAATGGAGAAAATTATGCGCAAATTATCCAGCCGTCATCAAAGTAATATAAAAAAAACTAAAAATAGCAACTATTCAACTGTAATAGAAGCTATTGAAGTTTTAAAAGAAACAGGAACAGCAAAATTTACGGAATCTGTAGAATTACATGCGAATTTAAATATTGATCCAAAATATGCGGATCAACAATTACGTACTACTGTAACTTTACCACATGGAATTGGTAAACAAATTCGAATTGCTGTTTTAACAAATGAAGAAAATATCGAAGAAGCTAAATTAGCTGGGGCTGATATCGTAGGTAATGATGATTTAATTGAAGATATCAATAAAGGTAATCTTGATTTTGATCTATTAATTGCTACTCCAAATATGATGCCCAAGCTAGCAAAACTCGGTCGTGTGTTAGGTCCAAAAGGATTAATGCCATCGCCAAAATCAGGAACAGTTACTAGTACATTAACAGAAACGTTAAACGAATTTAAGAAAGGTAAATTCGAATACAAAGCTGATAAAACTGGGATTGTACATGTAAACTTTGGAAAAGCTGATTTTACACCGATTCAGTTAAGTGAAAATTTAACTGCTTTATATAGATCTATTGAACAAAACCGTCCATCAGGTGTTAAAGGTAAATATTTTAAAAGTTTATTTATCTGTACAACGATGGGTTCATCTATTAAATTAAATTTAGAAATATTTGACTAGATTTTCTATTATTTTTATTCCAAATTAAAATTACAAAATTATATAAATAAATAAATTTTATTATGTCAGACAAAATCAATCAAATTGTTGAAGAATTAAAAACATTAACATTATTAGAAGCTTCAGAATTAGTAACACAAATCGAAGAAACTTTTGATGTAGACGCTTCTGCCGCTGGTGGTGGTGGTTTTGTAGCTGGACCTGCTGCAGCTGAAGAGGAAGTTGAAGAAAAAACTGAATTTAACTTAATGCTTGATGAAGTTCCTGCAGATAAAAAGATTGCAATATTAAAAATTGTACGTGGATTAACAGGTTTAGGATTAAAAGAAGCTAAAGAATTAGTAGAATCAGCGCCGAAACAAGTTCAAGAAGGTATAGCAAAAGATGCAGCTGAAGCTGGTAAAAAACAAATTGAAGGAGCAGGTGGTAAAGCCTCTTTAACTTAATTTCAAATAAAGAAGTAAAATAATATTAATAATTTAAAGTTAATATTATTTTACTTTCATTGACAAAAATTAACAAAATATGTTAATGTATGCTAAGTAACTTTCGAATCTATCCTAAATCATTAGTATAAGAGCGGTTTTACATATAGGACTTATAATTGTTTTGCGTGTCGCGGAGTAGAGCAGTCTGGTAGCTCGTTGGGCTCATAACCCGAAGGTCAATGGTTCAAATCCATTCTCCGCTAGAAATTTTGATAATTTTAATAAAAAAACCTTTTTTTTATTAAAATTATATAGTGAACGTTAAACATTTATAAAGTTTTACAGATGACATTAAATTTACAAACACCGTTTCCTACCTTTGGTGGAAGTACTGGCGGCTGGTTACGTTCAGCTGAAGTTGAAGAAAAATATGCTATCACTTGGACTAGTCCGAAAGAGCAAATATTTGAGATGCCCACTGGTGGTGCAGCGATTATGCGTAATGGCGAGAACTTATTGTACTTAGCGCGAAAAGAACAATGTTTAGCTCTAGGAACTCAATTACGTACTTTTAAAATTAATAATTATAAAATTTACCGTATCTTCCCGAGTGGTGAAGTTCAGTATTTACATCCGAAAGATGGTGTATTCCCTGAAAAAGTAAACCCGGGTCGGACTGCGGTAAATAGTCGCGAATTCTCTATTGGGAAAAATCCAAATCCAGCTTCAATTAAATTTAGTGGAACAACCACTTATGAAAGTTAATTATAATTAATATTTAAGATTAGTGTTATAGCTAATCTTTTGGCGAGATGGCAGAGTTGGTCGATTGCGTCTGATTTGAAATCAGATGAATCTTTGCGGGTTCCGTGGGTTCGAATCCCACTCTCGCCTTTAATAAACTAAAAATGTATTTTGCTTAACTGTGTTCTAATATTCAAAAAATTTTTATGAATAAGGTTTACGATTGGTTTGAAGAGCGACTAGAAGTGCAAGCAATTGCTGATGATATTTCTAGTAAATATGTACCACCTCATGTGAATATTTTCTATTGTTTTGGTGGTCTTGTTTTCACATGTTTTTTAATTCAAGTTGCAACAGGTTTTGCAATGACTTTCTATTACCGACCTAGTGTTGTAGATGCGTTTGCATCAGTAGAATATATTATGACAAGCGTTAACTTTGGTTGGTTAATCCGTTCAATCCACCGTTGGTCGGCTAGTATGATGGTATTATTGATGGTATTACACGTTTTCCGAGTTTATTTAACAGGTGGTTTCAAAAAACCTCGTGAGTTAACTTGGGTTACAGGTGTAACATTAGCAGTAGTTACTGTTTCATTTGGTGTAACAGGTTACTCTTTACCATGGGATCAAGTTGGATTCTGGGCATGTAAGATTGTTACAGGTGTTCCAGCAGCAGTTCCAATAGTAGGACCTCCATTAGTTTTAATTTTACGTGGTGGTGAAAGTGTTGGTCAAAGTACATTAACACGTTTCTATAGTGCACATACTTTTGTATTACCACTAGCAGCAGCTGTTCTAATGCTAACGCACTTCTTAATGATCCGTAAGCAAGGTATTTCAGGACCATTATAATTTAGAAAATTTTTCTAAAATTAAATCATAAAATCGATATAAATTATTAATAACTTTTATTATGTCAGTAATTAAAAAACCAGATTTAACTGATCCAAAATTACGAGCTAAATTAGCAAAGGGAATGGGTCACAATTACTATGGAGAGCCAGCTTGGCCAAATGATCTTTTATATGTTTTCCCACTTACTATGTTAGGTACACTGGCTTGTGTCGTGGGATTATCTGTGTTAGCACCTACACAATTGGGTGAACCAGCAGATCCATTTAACACTCCGTTAGAAATTTTACCAGAATGGTATTTCTTCCCAACATTTAACTTACTACGTGTATTACCAAACAAGTTATTAGGTGTTCTAGCAATGGCAGCAGTTCCGTTAGGATTAATTACTGTACCATTTATTGAAAATGTAAACAAATTCCAAAATCCATTCCGTCGTCCAATTGCAAGTTTAACATTTATTGTTGGGTTTGTAACAGCTGTGTGGTTAGGTATTGGTGCATGTTTGCCAATTGATAAAGCTATTTCTTTAGGTTTTTGGTAAATATATTAAAATGATTATTACAAATAAATTTGTAATAATCATTTTAATATGGTTGATAGAATTTTTTTTTATTTTTTTTTAATCGACAACGTTTCAGAAATTTATAAATGAAATTTACGAGTTTGTTAAATTTAACCCAACAGCAACGCCAAAATAAATTAAAATGCCAAAAGCGGTTAAAATATTTAATGAACGTTGTGCTGAACTTGGTGAACCTAACAAATCACTTTTTGTCGCAAAACTTGCTAAACCGATATTTTCTTGCGGGATTCGTAAAAAAATAATAACGATTAAAAAAAGACTGATAATGAATCCAAATGGTTTTAACATATATCTAAGTTTTTTAGAAATTTGAATGTATAAACAAATACTTATGATTTTAGATAAATTTAATCTTCAATTTCAAATATTTCTTTAAAAACTTTACCTACTTTATCACCTGAATCAATTGATTCTAATGGGTCTTTTCTTAAACGATGACGTAAACATAATGTTATGATTTTAGAAATATCTTCAATTGTAACTTTATCTTTTCCATTGTAAGCAGCATAGGCTTTAGCAGCACGGTTTGTTACAATATCACCACGTAACCCATCAACATCTAAACGACTACAAACTTCAGAAATTTTAACTCTTAAATCATAGTCCATTTCAACCGTTGGTAATAACTTTTGAGCAGAAACGATTCTATCACGTAATTCTTGTTGTTGAGCTTCATAATTCTCAATCCAAACCATTGGCGTTTGATCAAATGAAGTACGCTCTTCTACAACTTTAACACGTAAAGCTGGATCTTTTACTGTTCGAATTTCGGCATGCATACCAAATCGATCTAATAATTGTGGACGTAATTCACCTTCTTCTGGGTTTCCTGATCCAACTAATACAAAACGAGCTGGGTGACGAATGGAAATTCCTTCACGTTCTACAGTATTCCAACCAGAGGCTGCTGAATCTAATAAAATATCAACAAGGTGATCATCTAATAAATTAACTTCATCTACATAAAGAAGTCCACGATTTGCTTTAGCTAATAACCCAGGTTCAAAAGCTTTTATACCTTCAGTTAAAGCTTTTTCGATATCAATTGTACCACATACTCGATCTTCTGTTGCACCAAGAGGTAAATCAATCATTGGGATTTTAATTAGCTCAGTTTCAAGAGTTTCATCATTTTGAATAGCTAATTTAACTTCATTTCCCATTAAATCTAAATCCGATTTATGTGAATTAAATGGATCATCTTTAATTACTTCAATTTCAGGAAGTAAATCTGCAATTGCTCGAATTGTTGTTGATTTTCCTGTACCTCGATCACCCATGATCATAACACCACCAATCTTCGGATCAATTACATTTAACTGTAAAGCCAATTTCATTTCTTCTTGACCTACAATTGCTGTGAATGGGAATACGGGTGTATCAAATTTTTTTAAATTTTCTGTTACCATAGCTTATTATTATTATTTATTAATATCGAAAGTTTTTGAATTGTTGATTATTATTCGTAAAGTGTTGAACCTAATCGAATCGCTAAAATTCCAGCTAATAAGCTAATACATAATGCTGTGTAAACCTGTGAATCGTAAATCATATAAGGACTCCTTATTTAAATTAAATATATTTTTGATTCTAAAGAATTTAATTTTATACTTATAATTGTAAACTAAATTAATAAAAATCAATGAATTTTAATTTTAATAAGTTTTTATTACCAGCTAGATTTTGTAACACCTGGTAATAAACATTGATGTGCCATTTCACGAAAAACATGACGTGATAAACCGAAATCTTTGAATACACCTCTTGGTCGCCCAGTTTTCCAACATCTATTTCTAATTCTTGTTTTTGCGCTATTTCGAGGTAATTGTTGTAATTTTGAATGGATTTCTAGTTTTGAATTGAAACTTTCAGCAGTTTCATATTTTTTTAATAAACTAGCACGCTTTAAAGCATATTTTTTATGTAACTTAATGCGCTTTTTTTCGCGCTCAATCATACTTTTTTTTGCCATAGGATAATTTTTTATCTAAATATACAATTTTTGTAAACAAAATAAGGGTAATTGTTTAGCTAATCTTATTGTATATTAGAAATTTTCGCAAGTAAAATTGAAAAGAAATAAGGAATCTGTGGATTAAGTTTTCATGAAAAAAAGAAATTTAAAAAATATTTTAATAATTAAAAATTAATCTACTCTGGGCCAAATTAAAAATTATTCTAATGTTAATTTAACTAACTTAGAATAATTTTTAATAGGTTATTTTACCTTACTTTTTTCCTGGTAAAACAGTGTATTGACTTACAAGTTCACGGAATTCATTTCCATCAATTGTTTCAGCATCTAATAATTTTTCAACAGCTAAATCAATAACAACGCGATTATCTAAAATAATCTCAGTTGCAATTTGCTCACAATGGTTCACAATTTTACAAACTTCTGTATCAATTCGATCAGCAATAGCTTCATTGTATTCTCCACCTAAGAACATTTGTTCGTTATTATCATCTTCTAATGCAATTGGACCAATGTTAGACATGCCGTAACGTGTAACCATTTGACGAGCGATATTTGTAACTTGTTGTAAATCACTACTTGCTCCAGTCGTTACTTCTGGATCACCAAACACAACTTGTTCTGTAACACGGCCACCAAGACTTGTAATGATTCGTGCTAATAATTGAGAGCGAGAAACTAAACCTTGATCTTCTTCTGGTGTAAACCAAGTAAGACCTTTGGCGCCACCACGTGGAATTAAAGTAATTTTTTCAACTGGATCATGATTTTCTAATACTGAACCAACAATAGCATGACCCACTTCATGATAAGCGATCAATTTTTTGTTCTTCGTATCTTCCATTGTTGACCCAGCAATACCACCAATTACTCGATCTGCTGCTTCGTTAACTTCGTTTTTTGTGATTGTCTGTTTTTTGTATCGTGTTGCTAAAATTGCCGATTCATTTAATAAATTTGCTAAATCAGCACCAGAGAAACCTGGAGTTCTATTTGCTAATTGAACTAATGAAACATCTTCCGCTAATGGTTTATTTCGTCCATGAACTTTTAAGATTCCAATTCGTCCTAAACGATCTGGTAAACCTACAGTAATTTGACGATCAAAACGTCCTGGACGTAATAAAGCAGCATCTAAAATGTCAACACGGTTCGTCGCTCCAACGACAATAACTCCCTTGTTTTCTTTAAATCCATCCATTTCTGTTAATAATTGATTTAAAGTTTGTTCACGTTCATCGTTTCCGCCGCCAATACCAGCTCCACGTTCACGCCCTACAGCATCAATTTCATCAATAAATACAATACATGGAGTATTTTCTGACGCTTTTTTAAATAAATCACGAATTCGAGCTGCACCAATACCAATAAACATTTCTACAAATTCTGAACCAGCTACACTGTAGAATGGAACATTTGCTTCGTTAGCAATTGCTTTAGCTAATAAAGTTTTACCTGTACCGGGAGGTCCAACTAATAAAACACCTTTTGGAATTTTTGCACCAACAAGAGTATAACGCTCTGGTTCTTTTAAAAAGGATACAATTTCTTCAAATTCTGCTTTTGCTTCATCAATACCTGCAATATCATCAAATGTAATACCTGTATCAGGGTTTTGATCAAATTTAGCTGGTGATTTTCCTAAGTTCATTGGAGATGAACCTGAATTTTGGCCCATATTATCTGAGTTTTGGAAGAAAAATATTAAAGCACCAATGAAAATTAATGGTAAAAGTAAATTACTTGCAATTGTTATAAAAATACTCTTTTTAGGTGCTGGATGAGCATCAAAATCAATGTTATACTCTTTTAATTTTTGAATTAGTTGTGAAGCACCCACTGGAATTTCTACTCGAATTGATTGTGGACGGTTACCTAATTCTGGACTAGAAGCTTGTACAATAGCATTTCTACTATTATCGTATAAATCTACTTGCTTAACCCAACCCATTTCTAAATATTCTAAAAATCGTCCATATGTCATTCTTGAACTACTTACATTAGCATTTACTTCTGGTTTTGCTTGACTTTCAGTAAATCCGAAGTCTGGGCCGTTAAATGTTCTAACACCAATAAAAACACACGCTAAAAGAAATAAGCCAATAAGAAACTTCTGTATTGTATTTCGATCCATTTTTTTTTTTAAGTATTATTTTATATAAATTTAGTCTTATCTTAATCATAACATAATTCAAATTTTAAAAACAACCCTTTTTAAAATTTTATTGTTTAAAATACCAGTTTATCAATTAAACTAAGATATAATTCAATAACCTAATTTAATTATGATAGAACGTGGATCAAAAGTTCGTATTTTGCGCACAGAATCTTATTGGGTCAATGAGATTGGAACTGTTGCAGTAATCGATCAAAGTGGAATACGTTACCCTGCTGTAGTAAGATTTGAAAAACCAAATTACAGTGGAACTAATACTAATAACTTTGCTCTTGATGAATTAGTCGAAGTTAAAGAAGGTAAATAAATTTACTAAAAGGTATAGGAATTTTCTAATAAGTTACTATACTTTTTTTTACTGTATTATTTTGTAGTCAAAATTACTCATATTAATAGAGAAGATTTGAGTTGAATAACTCGTATCTTATTTTTTTAGTTTTAAGGCAGAATCGAGATGAATCAAAATACTTAATTTCTCATTTAATTCAAAAAATACTACACTAATTTATAAATTTTTAACAAATGGTGGATTTGTCTTATCTGCTGTATTTATTATTGACAAAGACAATATAATTCAATACTATACGGTTAATAACTTATTATGTGGGTGAAGTATAAATGAATTGCTTTGTATTTTAGAGTCTATTCAATATGTGAAAAATAATGCAGGTCAAATCTGTTTTATTGACTGAAAATATCGAGATAAGATTTTATATTCTCATCCTTTAAAATTAAAAGTTTATTTTAAAACAGTATACTCTCATAAACATATTTAAAAGCTTATGCCAAAATTAAAAACTCGGAAAGCAGCTGCAAAACGTTATAAAGTCACTGGGAGTGATAATTTTTTACGTCGCCATGCTTATAAGGGTCATCTTTTAATGAAAAAATCGAATAAACAGAAACGAAAATTATCGCAAAAAATTTGTGTGAACAAGAGTGATACGAAAGCTATTAAATTAATGCTACCGTATTAATAATAGATATATATATTAAGTAAAAATAAAAATGGTTAGAGTTAAACGCGGAAATGTAGCTCGTAAACGTCGTAAAAAAATATTATCACTTGCGAGTGGATATCGAGGAGCACACTCAGTATTATTTCGAGTAGCGAATCAACAAGTTATGAAAGCGTTACGCTACTCATATGTTGACCGAAAACAAAAAAAGAGAATTTTTAGAAGAATTTGGATTAGCCGTATTAATGCAGCATCAAGATTGAACGGAATTTCATATAGTCAATTAATCCATAAATTTAAAAAGTCAAACATTGATTTAAATCGTAAAATGTTATCACAGATTGCTGTGTTAGATGCATCAACATTTAAATCTTTAATTAATTCTTAATTTTGAACGTTAAATCTGATTTAGATTATCTATATAATCTAAATTAGAAAATTATAAATAAGTTTATAAGATGAATGCTAATGACGATCTAGAAAAATTAGTTGAAAATTTACCCATTTTTCTTCAAGAACATTTAAATCAACATCCTTCTAAAGATCAACTTATTGAAATTGTACTAGATTTAGGTCGTAGACCTGAAGCTCGTTTTGTTACTGGTCCAGAATATCTATCACGAAAAATTATTTCATGGCAGGATCTTGATTACACAATAAAACGAATTAGTAAATTTAGTAATGAGAATCGAGCTGGTATTGAACGAACTTTACATAGAATAAGTTGTATTCGTAATCGACAATTTCTAATTAATGGTTTAACTTGTCGTGTTGGTCGGGCTATATTTGGAACTATTTCAATAATTCGCGATTTATTAGAGTCGGAAAAGTCAATTCTGGTTTTAGGTAAACCTGGTGTTGGAAAAACAACAATTATTCGTGAAATTGCTAGAGTGTTAGCCGATGAGATGGAAAAACGAGTTATTATTATCGATACATCAAATGAGATTGCTGGTGATAGTGATATACCCCATTCTGGTATTGGCCGGGCACGTCGAATGCAAGTTGCTAAAACTGAATTTCAACATCAAGTTATGATTGAAGCAGTTGAAAATCATATGCCACAAGTTATTATAATTGATGAAATTGGAACAGAACTCGAAGTTTTAGCTGCTAGAACAATCGCCGAAAAAGGTGTTCAATTAGTAGGAACTACACACGGTAATTGTTTAGAAAATTTAATTAAAAACCCCCCATTAGCAGATTTAATTGGAGGAATTCAATATGTTACTCTAAGCGATGATGAAGCTAAACGACGTGGTACACAAAAAAGTATTCTAGAGCGAAAAGCGTACCCAGCGTTCGAAATTATTATTGAAATTAATGATCAAACATCTTGGACGATTCATGAAGATGTGAAAAATTCTGTAGATTTGTTCCTTCGTGGCAATTTTACAATGGGTCAAATCCGACGATTTTCTTTAACTGATAAAATTTTGATTACTTCTAAACGGTTTCAAAATCCTTTAAATTCCGTAATAAAAAATTCGAATAACATAACAGAATCGAGTTTAGTTTTAAATGATAATTGGATTCTTGTGAATCAAGCGAAAAATGAGAAATCATTGCAATTACAATCAAAAAAGTTGGTAATTTACCCTTATTCGTTATCAAATAATTTATTGAAAGAAGTTCTTTTAAAAATGGAATTTAAATTTGTGTTAACAAATGAAATTCGAAAAGCGAACTTAATTATTGGATTGAAAAAACATTTAAAACAAAACTTTAAATTAATTAGTCTAGCAAAACAAAAAGATATACCCATTTATTCTTTGAATCAAGTTAGTTTTTACCAAATAAGTAAATTAATTCAATTCCTTTATTCATGAAAAATATAAAAAAGATAGTTTCTATAGTTAATTTTTATTGTTAATGAAGGCTTTGAGATAATGCCTACTTTTAAACGATTACAAACTAGTGTAGGGAAGCAATTTGTACTCGATCCAATCCTAATAAAATCTTATTCAGATTTTATACATGTTGTTGAATTATTGATAATTATTAAAAATCACTTTAAAATAGAAATTGAAGATCAAGTCAGTAGTTAAATTAAAGTAGTTTAAGATCCATTAGATCGTATTAAAGTATGGTAAAATAAAAATTAATTCTTTTTTAATTTATTTTTGGTTACCTGAATGATCTAAGATTTCTAATAACAAACGACCAAAAATAAATAGTAGTTAATAAAAAAATTAGAATGTTAACTAATTAGGTTAGTTTTTATTTTGAGCTGCCAGAATTATAGACAAAATTTAAATTCAAGCTAGTAATAAGTTCTCACAAATTTGTAAAATTATAATTAAACCTTGTCTAATTGTTAAAATTTTAGTATTATTAATTTTAATAAATACAAAGACTTATTAATTTGT
>Ga0209712_10000248_pt1 | contig 49685 bp, 39 predicted proteins | sample ArcOceMetagenome_FD_187443 | JGI IMG/M metagenome (GOLD analysis project Ga0209712, IMG submission 187443) | Marine eukaryotic phytoplankton communities from Arctic Ocean - Arctic Ocean - Greenland ARC118M Metagenome (SPAdes) (version 2) | ecosystem: Environmental > Aquatic > Marine > Oceanic...
AAAACATTTCGTTTGTCAATCAATTTTACAAACAATCCTTAATTAAAAAAAGAATTATGATGATGAAAAGAACACAATCAAAAAAAATGAATCAGTTAAAGTATTTGGTATTGATACCTGCATTAGTAAGCTTTCATATACTTCTTGTTCAGAAAACCTTTCTGCAGAGGTCGGTGAAAGTAAAAAAGAATTACCAACTAGATATTTTGAAATGAAGGAAGGTGAAGAGACGACTAGTAAGGGTGAAAAAGAAACCTATTTAGATTGTTATTTTGGTATAGGGAAACCAGCAGGATTAGAAGTGACCTTACTCTAAACGAAAAATCGGAATATGATGAAATAACGTGTAGGATGCAGAAAATACCAAAAAATATGCTTTCAGATATGTACACGCATAAAATATTTAAAGGAAAAAATAATAGAAAGGTTTTAGCAACTATTCTCGATTTTTCTAAAATGAAAAGAGATGAAAATACAGAAATAGTCACAGAAACAGAAGAGGTTTCCTTTATGGTAATTGACAAAGCACCAACATTCCCTGGTTGTGAATCTGGTGATAAAGATTGTTTTTCTAAAATGGTCCAAAACATTTTTTTGAAAAATTTGATGCTAAAATGGTAAATGGTTTAGGCTTATCTGCAGGAAAGAAAAGAATTTTTATTGGTTTTAAAATTGATAAAGAAGGCAATATAATAGCTGTACAAGCAAGAGCACCACACATAGATATTAAGGAAGAAGTATTATCGGTAATGAGTTCTTTACCTAAAATGATTCCGGCAGAAAATAAAGGTAAAAAACTGAATGTAAAATATTCAATTCCTTTAACAATTGTTGTAAAATAAAAAAATGATTGTGAAAAAGAAAATTTTAATTGTGTTCGTATTTACAATCTTAAAAGTCGGGGCGCAAACCTCGACTTTTTCTGTTGCAGATAGTTTATTCGAGAAAGGCAGATATAAATTGGCTCTAAAAGAGTTAAATAAGAATTAAGGCTTGGGCAAGTTTCGTGAAATGTAGCAAAAAAGATATCAGATATAATCTTGTTAGGCTGAAGAGTTTTAAAAAGAATAAACTTTTAAAACTACTCATATTAAATTCCATCGTGAAAATTATCTCCATGAAATATTTTATTTAGTGTTTATCTAATTGAAACATAAGCGAAGATAAAAGGGAGAAGGAAAAATAAGAAAGAAAAAACAAAAATTGATTTAGTGTTTTTTAATTCACTATTTTCACGTAATAATTAAAATTGATGTTTTTGCGTTTTTTTACTTTTTTGATAGTCGTTATTTTTTGCACTTCGTGCGATAAATTATCATTCACAAAAAATAAAGATTTACACGTTTTAGATACAATTGTAGATTTTACTTCAGTTGATTTTTCACCCTCTTTTAAAGTGTGTGATTCCCTAATTGATAAAGCTCAAAAATCTGATTGCTTTAGAAACACCATTCACAAGAAAATAGGGGCAGAGTTGCAAAAGCACTCTTTAAAAATTAAAGACTCTATTGATGAAGTTGTTTTTATGGACGTTTTAATCAACTCAAAAGGAAAAATTATTCTTCAAGAAATTACCTCAACAGATAATTTAAAACAGCAGTTACCTCAGTTAGATAGTTTATTACAAGAGAGTGTTCAAAAATTAGCTTATATTTACCCTGCTATTAAAAGAGGAATTCCAGTAACTACTATGTATAGATTGCCTATAAGAATTTTATTAAAAGACTGATTTTAAGTTTTAAATAAAAAATATTATACTTATCTAATCCAAGTTTTTTTAATCCCCACTCCCCCCACCATTAAAAAATAGATCAATTTTAATTGATTTTCCATGTATGAATAACTTTCTAGAAAAATTACGACAACTAGGAACAGTTGAATCTTATGAAGTCAAAAATAATAGTCTGTGCCTTTTTTTGATAGGCCCTGTACTGTTTCTATACTCATATTTAAATAATAACTACGGTGATGATTCCGTAAGAATAGAGGGAGCCAGGGAGGTTGCTGCTTTATTTTTTCTAGGTGCTAGTATTTTGCCTTTTATTTTAAAAAAAAAAGTTACTCATTTTTATGGTTGGGTCGTCTTTTTATTGATGTTAATGTTTACTCATTATTTATTAATCAATTTACATCTTAATAGTTTTAATATACGTTTTATTTTAGGCTTCTATGCTTTTGTATTTGGTTCTGTTCTATTATTTAATAATAGAACATTTATTAATTTTTATTTTGTAACCGTATTTGCTCATTTGATTCAAAAATTAATGACCTCTCAAATAGATGGTATCACTTATTATGCCGTTTTAAGTTCTTTTTCTTTAATAATTTTTTTTGGTTTGATTCTTTTAAATGACGCTGCAAGGTATAGAAGCGTTCTTTCTAAGAAAAATAAAGGTTTAGAGAAAGGTAAAATAGAAAGAACATCAGATTTAAAAAAAAGAACGTTAGACTTAAAAAAAAGAACATCAGATTTAAAAAAAAGAGCCAAAGATTTAGAAGAAAAGAATAAAGATTTAGAAGATTTCGCTCACGTTGTTTCTCATGATTTAAAAACACCTTTAAGAAATATATTAGCATTATCACATTGGATAAGAGATGATGTCGAAAACAAAGATATAGAGGCTTTTAAAAAGAACATAACGCTGTTAGATAAGCAGGTAGTTCAAATGGATATGATAATAGAGGGTGTTTTAGACTACTCCTTACAAAATGAGGCAACAAGTAGTTGTGAACAGATTGATTTAAATAATTTAATAAAAGATATAATAGTTTTAAACAAAAAGAATAAGTGCTCAATAACGATAAAGAAGAAGCTGCCATTTGTAACAATTAACAGATCTCAAATCCTTCAAATTTTCCAGAATATAATTCAAAATGCAATTAAATATAATGATAAGGAAATATGCGAAATTGAAATTGACTATACCCAAGATAAGGAGTTCTATACTTTTTCAATAAAAGATAATGGGATTGGAATTGACAAAAAACACCATAAGAAAATTTTTAAATTATTTGAAAAATTACAAATAAAGAAAGGTGTGGATTCTACAGGTATAGGCTTGTCTTTGGTCAAGAAAATCGTCAAGAGGAATAAAGGCAATATATATTTAAATAGTCAAGTTAATAAAGGAACTACTTTTTATTTCACATTACCAATTTAGTTCAGCATCTCCCAAAGTTTATCTTTCAATTCTTGTAAACCAATTTCAGCAACAGATGATATAAATAGAGCATTCACACCTTTTGGTAGGTCAGCTTTTATTTCTGCTTGTAACTCTTCATCCAACATATCTGTTTTAGAAATTGCTAACAACCTGTCTTTATCTAATAACTCAGGATTGTGCTTTTTAAGCTCATTTAAAAGAATGTCATATTCTTTATTAATATCATCACTATCTGCAGGAATTAAGAATAACAGCGCAGAATTACGTTCTATATGACGTAAAAAACGATGACCTAAACCTTTTCCTTCTGCTGCACCTTCAATAATTCCAGGAATATCTGCAATCACAAATGTTTGATGATTTCTATGTTCTACAATTCCTAAGTTCGGTTTTAAGGTTGTAAAAGCATAATCTGCAATTTTAGGTTTTGCAGATGTTAATACTGATAATAAAGTAGATTTACCTGCGTTCGGGAAACCAACTAGACCAACATCAGCCAATAACTTTAATTCCATTCTAAACCATCCATCTAAGCCATCAATACCAGGTTGTGCATATCTGGGAGTTTGATTTGTTGAGGTTTTAAAATTCCAGTTTCCTAGTCCACCTTTTCCACCCTGCAGTAAAACAACTTCTTTCTGGTTTTCTGTAATTTCTAGAATAACTTCATCAGTATCTGCATCTCTTATAATAGTACCTAAAGGAACATCAATATAAATATCTTCAGCATCATGGCCAGTACTTCTGCTTTTGCTGCCTGAACCGCCACTTTCAGCTCTAAAATGACGTTTAAATTTTAGGTGAAATAATGTCCACATATTTTTATCTCCACGTAAAATAATGTGACCTCCACGACCACCGTCTCCACCGTCAGGGCCTCCTTTGGTAATGTACTTTTCTCTATGTAGATGCACAGAACCTTGTCCGCCTTTTCCAGAAGAAGCATATATTTTTATGTAATCGACAAAATTTCCTTCAGTCATTTTTTTATTTGTATGCGTTTGTTTGTTAAACTTTTTAAAAATAAAAGTTTAATTATAAAACAATTTATAAAGTATGAAATATTCCTGAAATTCGTTGTGTAATTTCTTCAATAGAACCTACACCATTAATTCCATAATATTTATTTTGGGCTTCAAAATAATCTTTTAAAATAGCCGTTTTTGTATTGTATTCATTAAAACGATTTCTGATTTTCGTTTCATCAGTATCATCAGTTCTACCACTAGTTTTTCCTCTTTCTAATAAACGAGTGACTAAAGTGTCTTCTGGTACTTCTAATGCGACCATTCCGTTGATTTCTTCACCTTTTTCAGCTAAAAAAAGATCTAAAGCTTTCGCTTGAGATTCTGTTCTTGGAAAACCATCAAAAATAAAACCTTTAGCATCTGCATTTTTTTCTACTTCAGCTTTTAGCATATTAATAGTTACTTCATCAGGTACTAAATTTCCTTCATCCATATATTTTTTGGCCAACAAACCTAATTCAGTTTGGTTTTTAATGTTGAAACGAAATACATCACCAGTAGAAATATGAACTAAATTATAAAGATTTTTTAAAAATTCTGCTTGTGTTCCTTTTCCTGCTCCCGGAGGACCAAATAATACAATGTTTTTCATTTTTGGTTTAGTTGATAATTGGTATATTGCTGGATAATTTCTTCCTAAATTATTGTAATCTAATCCGTAACCAACAATAAATTTATCTTCAATACTTTTTCCGATATAATCTATTGGTAATTCTTTTCTAAATACATCTGGCTTAAAGAATAACGTCGCAATTTTGAGTTGTTTTAAGTTTTTGTCTCTAAATATATTGTAAATTTCTTGAAGCGTATTACCAGTATCAATAATATCTTCTAGAATAATTACGGTTCTTCCTGTTAAATCTTCATTAATACCGACTAATTGTTTTACGTTTTCGGTAGAAGAGGTGCCATTATAAGAAGCTAATTTTACAAATGAAACTTCACAGTTCCCATTAAATTCTCTAATAAAATCTGCAGCAAAAAGAAAGCATCCATTTAAAATTCCTATAAAAAGGGGTATTTCATCTTTTGGTAAATCTGATTTTACTTGTTGTGCAAGAAATTTTACAATCGCAGAAATTTCACCTTTATCAATATAAGGTTTAAAGTATAAATCGTGAAGTTTTATTATTTTCATGAGAATACAAATATAGTAGCTATATCTTGAATGAGAAAACCGTTTTTAATCTGACATTCAGGAATTAAAAACGGTTTTAATTTATTTTAAGATATAATTATTTTTTTTCTTCTTTTTTAGAAGTATCGTACATAATTGGTGTTGCAACAAATAATGATGAATATGTACCAACTGCTACCCCAATAATTAAGGCAAACATAAACCCTTTAATAGAGTCTCCACCAAATGTGAAGATGACTAACATTACTAATAATGTTGTAAAAGACGTATTTATGGTTCTTCCTAAAGTAGAACTTAACGCTTTGTCTACAACCTCACTGTATTTCCAATTTGGGTGCATACCTGTAAACTCTCTAATTCTATCAAATATTACCACAGTATCATTTAGTGAGTATCCGACCACTGTAAGTATGGCTGCAATAAATGATTGTCCAATCTCCATATCGAAAGGCATAATGCTGTATGTAATAGAGAATACACCTAATACAATTAACACATCATGGAAAACTGCAATTACTGCACCGATAGAGAAAGATACTTTTCTAAATCGTAATAGGATGTATAAGAAAACGACTAGTAGAGAACCGAATACTGCATATAAAGCGGATGTTTTAATATCATCTGCAATAGTTGGTTCTACTTTCATATAACTCATAACACCTGCTCCTTCTTTTTCAAATCCTGGTTTAAAGTCATTGTATGTAGTAGTGCCTAAAAAAGCTTTCAATCCTGTAAATAAAGCATTTTGAACTTGGTCGTCTACTTCTTGACCTTCTTCTTCAATTTTATATACTGTTGTTATTTTTAATTGATTATCTGAACCATACGTTTTTACTTCTGGAGCGGTACCAAACGCATCCTTTAAAGTTGAAGCAACCTTGGTTGCACTCATGTCTTGATCGAAACGCACCACATAAGAGCGTCCTCCTTTAAAATCTACACCTTGTTTTAATCCGATAGAGAAAATAGAAACTATTCCTGAAATAATAATTGCACCAGAAACGATGTAAGCAATCTTACGTTTCTTTAAGAACTCTACATTTATGTTCTGGAACCATCCTTTAGAAACTGAAGTGTTAAACGTTAAATCAGTTCCCTTATTTACAGCTTTGTCAATTAAAATACGTGTAATAAATACAGCCGTAAATAATGAAGTAGCGATACCAATCATTAAAGTTAATGCAAAACCTTTAATTGGTCCTGTACCAAAAATGTATAAAATAATACCTGTTAGTAAAGTAGTAATATTCGCATCAATAATAGCAGATAAGGCTCCTTTTACAGAGAACCCTTCTTCTACAGATTGCTTTAATCCTTTTTGTTTGAATAAACCTTCTTTAATTCTTTCAAAGATAATTACGTTTGCATCTACAGACATACCAATTGTTAAGATAATACCTGCAATTCCAGGCAACGTTAACACAGCGTTAAAAGATGCTAAAATTCCGAATATAAATAAGATGTTTACAGCTAAAGCAATATCAGCATATAAACCAGCTTTTCCATAGTATAAAAGCATCCATAGTAAAACTAAGAAAATTGCTAAACCAAATGAATTTATAGAAGCATCAATAGATTCTTGTCCTAAAGAGGGGCCAACAACTTCTGCTTGAATTATTCTTGCAGCTGCAGGTAGTTTACCAGCTTTTAAAACAGTTGAAATATCTTCTGCTTCAGCAACGGTCATTGTTCCACCAGAAATAGAAGTTCTACCCCCAGTTATTGCTTGGTTTACAGAAGGAGCAGTATACACATAATCATCTAAAACAACAGCGACAAAGTTTCCTATGTTATCGCCCGTCATTTTTGCCCATTGTTTCGCACCAGAGCTATTCATCGTCATGCTTACTTCTGGTTTGTTTAATTGATCAAATACTTGACCAGCATCTAAAATAACATCTCCTTCAATAGTTGGTTTGTCATTTCTATTCCCTTTAATTGCATATAAACCAATTAGCTCTGAACCATCATTTCCATTCGTAGATTTGTAATCCCATAAAAATTTAGCATACTTTAATTCCAATGGCAATAAAGCTCTTACTTCTTTTTTATCTAATAAATTATTTACTGTTGCAGTATCTAAAACTCTAGCTTGCGCAACTAAAGAACTTAACTGTTGTTGAGGTTGCGCTACATTTGGAAATAAGTACGTAAATAAATTCTTTTGAACTTTCGTAGAATCTGCAGTTTCACCTAATAAATCATCAATATCATCTGTTTTAACAGCATCTTTTTCTATAACCGAATCCTCTTTTAATAATTCAGCAACTTTAGCATTTGCTGCAAAGAAAAAGTTTTGAACTTCTGCATTCGTATGCACTTCCCAAAACTGTAATTCAGCTTTACTTGTAATTAGTTTTGTTACACGTTCAATATCTTTAGCTCCTGGCAGTTCAATTTGAATTCTACCAGAATTTCCAATTCTTTGAATGTTCGGTTGTGTAACACCAAACTTATCAATTCTACTTCTTAATACTTCAAAAGCAGTAGCAATAGAACTATTAATTTCTTTTTGTAAAGTTTCTTTAACTGTAGCATTTGCTTCATCAAAAGAAATTTTCTCACTTAAAGCTTTGGTTCCAAAAATAGAAGGGTCACTTAACTTTGTATCTCCAGCAATTTTTTCAAATTCCTCAAAAAACAAATCTAAGTAATTTGCATTACTATTTTTCTGTCTCTTATCAGCTGTGTTTAATGCATCGTTAAAAGGTTTGTTTTTAGAATCATTCGCTAAGCTTTTTAAAACTTCTTTTACAGAAACTTGTAAAATTGCGTTGATACCACCTTTTAAATCAAGACCAAGATTCATTTCTTTGTCTTTTACATCATTGTAGCTATACGCCGCAACACCAATATCTAAGATGTTTTTATTGGCAACACTGTCTAGAAACTTTCTTTCAAAAGCAGCTTTTTGTCTTGCGTCATTGTCAGTTACTTTACTTGAAGCATAAGTAGCTGCATCATCTTCAACTTTATTAGCTAAAAAAGTAAATGATAATTGATATAAACTTACCAATCCAAAAAGGATTGCAAATAATTTTATAAGTCCTTTATTTTGCATTTTGTATTTATTTTGTAGTCAAGGTTTTTAAAAACGAGCAAATATATAGCTTCTCGTAGAACCTGACAATTATTTTTATTGATTGTTTTTGTTATTATGAGCATGATACTCATCAATTTAAAGAGGTTATAGAAAAAGTGTAAACGATTACATTTTTTAGCTATTGTAGTTTTTTGGTCCAGCTCTAACTTCTGGCTCTTTGTATGAAGTTTTGTCCTTGGTAAAAGGACTGTTTTTATTAACTTTATAAGCAATTTTAAAAAGTTGATCTGTTTTGTATTGTTCTATTTTTTTTACAAAAGCAAAATAAGTATCAGTTGTAAATCTATCAGTATGATACTTGATTTCAAAAATAAACTTGTAATCTAAATTAGAGATGTCAGGTTCGTCTGTTAACTCATAAATGGCAATATTATAATTTGAAGAACTATTGTTTTTAGAGTTCTTATTGAAAACAAATTTATTATCTTTTATAATCGCTTCTTTAATATTATCAACCTCAACAACACTGAAATAAGAAATTTTTAAAGTGCCATTTTTAGTTTCTTTTATTATAATATTAGAAATACCAACATTCAGTAGTTTTTTTCTTACGTCAGCAATTGTATTATCAATATTTTGCTTGTTGATTTTAGCATCAACAAATTCTAGCATAATTTCTTGATTAGGTATTGAAACCTGCTCTTGAAATGCTCCGAAAACAGCAAATATTAAAAGTAAAGCACTTATGTACCATTTTGCACTCATTCGCCAAATATATAAAAATATTGCTTTCAACTTCTGATATATACAATCTTATTTAGATAAATAAATTACTAGTTTTATTGTGTAATCCGTAATTTTTTATTGAATAAGCATTAAAGTATTACGAACTCCAAAAATTGACTATATTTAATCGCTAAGTTTCATGAAATAACGATACTTAAATTATAAATATGACACATTTATCTGATATTGCAATTGCGCAAGCAAAAACACTTCAACATATAGGAAATATTGCTAAAAAATTAAAGGTAGATCCAGATGATTTAGAAATGTATGGAAAATATAAAGCGAAGCTCCCGTTATCATTAATTGATGAGGCTAAGGTTTCTGAAAATAATTTGGTGTTAGTTACTGCGTTAACACCAACTCCGTCAGGAGAGGGTAAAACAACGATCTCTATTGGTTTAACAGAAGGATTAAATAAAATAGGTAAGCAAGCTGTAGTCGTTTTAAGAGAGCCGTCTTTAGGACCTGTTTTTGGAATGAAAGGAGGTGCTGCGGGTGGTGGATATTCGCAAGTGGTTCCAATGGAAGATATCAATTTACATTTTACGGGTGATTTTAATGCTGTTGAAAAAGCTAATAATTTATTGTCAGCTTTAATTGATAATAATATACATAGTAAAACCAATAATCTAAACATTGATCCTAGAACCATTCTTTGGAAACGGGTTATAGATATGAATGATCGTGCTCTAAGAGATATAACAATTGGCTTAGGAGGAACTGGAAATGGAGTTCCAAGACAAGATGGATTTAATATTACGCCTGCTTCAGAAGTTATGGCTATTTTATGCATGGCCTCAGATTTAGATAATTTAAAGAAAAGGTTAGGTGATATTTTTATAGGTTTTAGATACGATAATACACCTGTATTTGCTCGTGATTTAAGAGCAGAAAATGCCATGGCTATTTTATTGAAGGACGCTATAAAACCTAATTTAGTGCAAACTTTAGAAGAAAATCCTGCTATAATTCATGGAGGCCCATTTGCGAATATTGCGCAAGGAACCAATACGATTATTGCAACAAAGATGGGTTTGTCCTTGTCTAATTATGTCGTCACAGAAGCAGGCTTTGGTGCAGATTTAGGTGCAGAGAAATTCTTGAATATAAAATCACAATTTGCGAAGTTGAATCCTAAGTGTGTTGTTTTGGTCGCAACAATTAGAGCATTACGTCATCATGGAGGAGCGAGTAAAGAAGAATGCAATATTCCTAATTTAGAAAAAGTAGAACAAGGATTTTGTAATATTGAAAAACACATAGAAAATATAAGAAAATTTAATATTGAACCAGTTGTCGCTATTAATTCATTCATATCAGATGCTGACGAAGAAGTCAATTTTGTAATTAAAAAATGTGCAAGTTTAGGGGTAGAAGCAGTTTTATCTGAAGGCTGGGGAAAAGGAGGTGAGGGCGCGAAGAAATTAGCAAAAGCCGTGGTTAATATTGTAGAGAATAAGGCCACAGAATATAAGCCTTTGTATGATTGGAAATCTCCAGTTAAAGAAAAAATAGAAACTATTGCTAAACAAATTTATGGAGCAAAAAATGTAGAGTACAGCAAAAAAGCACAATTAAATTTAAGAAGAATAAATAGATTAGGTTTTAACGATTTTGCTATTTGTATGGCAAAAACACAAAAATCTTTCTCAGATAATGCTTTATTATTTGGAAGGCCTGAAGGGTTTACAGTAACGGTTAGAGAAATTGAAATTGCATCAGGTGCCCAATTTATTATTCCAATTTTAGGAAAAATGATGCGTATGCCCGGGTTACCATCAATTCCTGCTTCAGATAATATGACGATTGATAATAATGGTGTTATTTCTGGGTTGTCTTAAAAAAGAGAGCAGCGACTTTATTTAGTATGTTTATAATTCTAAAGAAAGTCTTTGCTTAAATATATTTATATAAAAGAGTGTTATTCATTTTTTAAAATTAATGTAACACTTAGTCTTATTTCTCCATAAGAAACTTCCTCGTTTAGTTTTTCGTAAATTGGTTTCAATTCCATCTTTCTATTTAATTTATTAAAAGCAATTCGAACTTTAGCTACAATTTCTTTGGTTACATATTTTTCTAATTCAACTTCTTTTCCTTCGGTGTATAACTGAGATAAATGCGAGAAAATAGTGGTAATTGATAAACTTCTTTTTTCGGCAATTTCTGTCGCGTTTAAACCTTCTTTATATAAATTAAAGGTTTTAATGGTTGTAGGGATTTTTCGTGGTTTAGATACACTTTTAAATTTGCGAATCACTTGCATAAATTCCTCTCCGTATTTTTCTGTTTTGTTCATTCCAACTCCAGAAATTGCCAAAAATTCATTTTCGGTTACAGGAAGTTCACTTGCCATTAGTTTTAATGATTTGTCATTAAAAATGATGTAAGCAGGCATTTTTTCTTCTTTTGAAATAGCATATCTTATTTTTTTTAGTTCTGTAAATAAATCTTTATTAGTCTTACCTTCAGTTGCTATTTTTACTGTTTTTTGCTTCTTTTTTTTATCATCTAAACTTAAGGGCGTTGTTAATCGTATTGTTTTCTCTCCTTTTAAAACCGTCCAACCAATGGGTGTTATTTTTAAGGCAGAACTTTCGCTATACATTATTTCTATGAGTCCTTGGTTTGCCATTTGAATCACATAATCTCGCCAATCAAAAAAACTAACATCCTTTCCTATGCCATACGTTTTTAGGTTAAAATACTGTTTTGTATGAATATCGGCGTTATTGCTTCCTCTTAATACATTAATTAACATGGTTATACCGTCTGTTTGCCCCATTCTTACGATTCCTGAAAGTGCTTTTTGTGTTAAAATAGTGCCTTCAAAATCTTTAGGAGGGTTTTCGCAAACATCACAATTACCGCAGTTTTCGTTAAGATGCTCTCCAAAATAAGATAATAATATTTTTCTTCTACACGATTTAGCTTCTGCAAATTGAAGCATTCTATTTAGCTTTTCTTTTTGCATAACGGTATTTGCTCCATCATCTGCAAATTGGCTATAGAGAACAAAATCTCTCATATTGTAGTATAGCATGGTTTCTGATGGCAGTCCATCTCTTCCTGCTCTTCCTATTTCTTGGTAATAGCCTTCAAGGTTTTTTGGTAAATTATAATGAATTACAAAACGAACATTCGATTTATCAATCCCCATTCCAAAAGCGATCGTGGCCACAATTATTTTTGTGTCATCATTTATAAAATCGGTTTGTGTTTGTTCTCTTTCTTCGTGATTCATACCAGCATGATAAAACGCGACAGAATGCCCTTCGGCTTTAAGGTAATTAGCCACCTCTTCTGTGTTTTTTCTGCTTAAGCAATAAATAATACCGCTATCATTTTTTTTTCGTTCTATAAAATTGACAATTTCTTGTAATTTTTTCTTTTTCTGTACTTGACCTCGCACTTCTATACTTAAGTTTTTTCGATCAAAAGAAGAAATAAATAATTTAGAGTTTGTTAAACCAAGTTGCTGCTCAATATCTTTCCTGGCAGATTTGTCTGCAGTGGCAGTTAAGGCCATAAAAGGCACACATGGTAAAGAGTTTCTAAAGACTCTTAATTGTGTGTATTCAGGTCTGAAATCATGCCCCCACATACTTACACAATGTGCTTCATCAATAGCAACTAATTTTATATTTAATTCTTTTAGCCAAGTGTTACGAACCGATATTAACTTTTCTGGAGATAAATATAACAATTGTAAATCTCCATTAATAGCCTTGTTGATTACCTCGTTTTCTTCTTGTGGGGAAATAGAGCTATTAAAAAAATCAGCTTTTATTCCATTTGATTTTAGGGCCTGTACTTGGTCTTTCATCAATGAAATAAGCGGAGAAACTACAATTGTAATTCCATCAAAAACCAATGCAGGAATTTGGAAGCATATAGATTTTCCACCGCCAGTTGGCATTAATACAAAACTGTCTTTTCCATCTATTGTCCGATTGATAATTTCTTCCTGCAGCGGACGAAAGTTCTCATAGCCGAATACGTTTTTTAAAAGGGTATGGGTTTGTTTTTTTATTTTTTCAGTAATTGAAGGTGTAAACATATTTATTTTCTTTGTTTAAAGACACATATGCGTGTGCTCTTAATATATCAAGATTGCACATTATTGTATATAAAACTTAGATAATGTGTCGCGAAAATCAATTAATAAAGATGTTGTAAATTTTAGTAAAAAAATGGTTAAAAGTATATTTATGTTATTAAAACTAAGTTTTTTATTATGCTTAGCTTTTAGTAATCTCTAAAAGTTGAGTTTAATGAAAGTAGAAATTTAAAAAAGCCTCAAAGTATTCTTTGAGGCTTTTAAGTTCTATAAGAGCTATAAAACGTTTTATAATTCTAATAATCCATTAGTTACTTTAACTCCTTCGGCAGAAGCTGCTAAATGTGTTTTTTCAGCATCACTTAAATTGATTTCTACAATACTTTCAATTCCGTTTTTACCCAAAACAACAGGAACTCCAATACACAAATCATTTAAGCTGTATTCACCTTCTAATAAAGTTGAACAAGGGAAGATCTTTTTGGTATCACAAGCAATTGCTTGTACCATTCCAGAAACAGCAGCTCCAGGAGCATACCAAGCAGAAGTACCTAATAAGCCAGTTAATGTTGCACCACCAACTTTGGTGTCTTGTAAAACTTGTTCCAATCTTTCTTTTGAAATAAATTCAGAAACAGGCACAGAGTTACGAGTTGCTAATCTTGTTAAAGGCACCATTCCTTTATCAGAATGACCTCCAATCACCATTCCGTCAACATCAGAAATTGGTGCTTCTAAAGCTTCTGCTAATCTGTATTTAAAACGTGCAGAATCTAAAGCACCACCCATTCCAATAATTTTATTTTTAGGGATTCCAGTAGTTTTGTGAACTAAATACGTCATTGTATCCATTGGGTTCGAAACAACAATGATAATTGTGTTTGGAGAATGTTCGATTAAACTCGAAGAAACTGTTTTTACAATTCCAGCATTAATCCCGATTAATTGTTCACGAGTCATCCCAGGTTTTCTTGGAATACCTGAAGTAATTACACAAATGTTAGAATCTGCTGTTTTAGCATAATCATTTGTACTTCCAGTAATTTTTGTATCAAAACCATTTAAAGAAGCCGTTTGCATTAAGTCCATTGCTTTTCCTTCTGCATATCCTTCTTTAATATCTAATAAAACAACTTCAGAAGCAAAATCTTTAATTGCGATGTATTCTGCACAACTTGCTCCAACTGCACCTGCTCCAACTACTGTTACTTTCATATCTATAATTTTTTTAAGATTTATAATCAAAATTTAATTAGCGTAAAAGTACAAAAATAAGACAAGGATTAACTTGTAGTAAACAAAAAAAAGACATCTAAACTAGATGTCTTTTTTATACTATAAATCCTTTCTTGTTATCTTGAGCTAAAAGCGATACCTGCAGAAACTGCATTGTATTCTTGTAAAGTATAATCTGCAAATATTTCAAAGAAACCTAAACTTAATCCTGCACCAAGAGTTGATCTAAATCCTTTTGATTCAAATTCTAAATTTGACGGGACTGCTAATTCTTTAGTAACTTTTTGTCCGGATGTAGTGTCTGTATATTCACCAACAAAAGTTCCTTTCATTTTATAATTCGAGCTTCCACTATTATATCCAATACCACCATATAAGTTTAAGACAGGAAAGTTTAGAGAAGCAATAGTTTGAAAAGTAAAGGCTTTTAAGTTAAACTCTGTTAATGCATTCCGCACTTTTATTACTCCAGAGTTTTGATCTTGAATTCCGTAACGAACACTCATAGTTGTGTAAGCGGTTAAAAGAGAAACATGTAAAGGTGTTTTTTCCATGGGTCCGAACCAACTTGTAATTTCTTTTTTAAGGCCTAAGCCTAACATTTTAACGGAACCGTCATTATCACCAATCTTAATTTTAGGAACCATTCTAATCATAGCATCCATATTCCATGGCAAACCTAAAGTTAATTGGGCTATTGGAGCTGGAACTAAATTAGCTGGTAAATCAGCGCCTCCTGGGGCATCAAAATTAGCAGTAACTACTTGTCCGTTAACAGTTGTTGTTACTGTCATTGGAGTTGTATTATTTTTATCTCCTCCGAAAGTAGAGGCCGTTGATGATGTTGAAGAAATAGATGTGAATCCTAGGGTAGAGATATTAAAAATTTCTTTTTCTGATGGTATGAAAGAACCACTTGCCCCCAGTGTAATGTCAAATCCAAACTTTTTGTGAACTTTTGCAGAATGATACCATCCGGTATTCATGCTATTAATAAAACCTTCTATTCCCGGAGCAAAGTAGGCTTTTATTAATTTTTGAGAATCAGCAGCATCTGCTAAAAGAATAGATTCAAAGCCATCTTGAGCTTTGGTATTTAACGTTAAGAAAAATACACCTAGAAATACTAATATATATTTTGTCATTTTTTTATACAATATACAAAAAAAAACACACACTCCTAGGTGAAGTGTGTATTATCTATATGAAAAACAGTATGTTATACATCTATATTTGCATACTTAGCATTTTTTTCAATAAACTCTCTTCTTGGTGGAACTTCATCTCCCATTAGCATTGAGAAAACTCTATCTGCCTCTGTAGCATTATCTATAACAACTTTTCTAAGTGTTCTAAACTCTGGATTCATTGTTGTATCCCAAAGTTGGTCTGCATTCATTTCCCCAAGACCTTTATAACGCTGTATATTTACAGAGCCGCCCATTTGTTGTGCAATTAAATCGCGTTGATTGTCATCCCAGGCATATTCTCTTTTTTGACCTTTTTTCACTAAATATAAAGGAGGTGTAGCAATGTAGATATACCCTTGTTCTACCATTTCTCTCATGTACCTAAAGAAGAAAGTTAAAATTAAGGTTGCAATATGCGATCCATCGACATCGGCATCACACATAATAACTACTTTATGGTAACGAACTTTAGATAAGTTTAATGCTCTTGGGTCTTCTTCTGTTCCTATAGAAACTCCTAAAGCTGTGAACATATTTTTGATTTCTTCATTTTCAAAAACTTTATGTTGCATCGCTTTTTCAACATTTAAAATTTTTCCACGAAGTGGAAGAATAGCTTGAAAGTTTCTGTCACGTCCTTGTTTTGCTGTTCCACCTGCAGAATCTCCCTCAACTAAGAAAATTTCACATTGAGCTGGATCCGTTTCTGAACAGTCAGATAATTTTCCAGGCAAACCACCAATAGACATTACTGTTTTACGTTGCACCATTTCACGAGCCTTACGTGCTGCATGCCTTGCTGTAGCTGCTAAAATAACCTTTTGAACTATTATTTTTGCATCATTAGGATTTTCTTCTAAATAGTCAGTTAACATTTCTGAAACTGCCTGAGAAACTGCAGAAGTTACCTCTCTGTTTCCTAATTTAGTTTTAGTTTGTCCTTCGAACTGTGGTTCTTGAACTTTTACAGATATGATTGCGGTTAAACCTTCTCTAAAATCATCACCAGCAATTTCAAATTTTACATTTTTAAGTAGTCCAGAGTTATCAGCATATTTTTTTAATGTTCCAGTTAGACCACGTCTAAAACCTGATAAATGCGTTCCGCCTTCATGGGTATTAATGTTATTTACATACGAATGTAAGTTTTCTGCGTAAGATGTGTTATACACCATAGCAACTTCAACGGGGATTCCATTTTTTTCACCTTCCATAGAAATTACATTCGCAGTTAATTGCTCACGTGTAGAATCTAGGTATCTAATAAATTCAGGCAAACCTTCATCACTATGAAAAGTTTCTGTTGGAAAACCTCCTTCATCATCAGTAATACGTCTATCAGTTAAAGTAATTGTAATTCCTTTATTTAGGTAAGATAATTCGCGCATACGAGTTGCTAACGTATCATAATTGAATTCTGTAGTTTGTGTAAATATTGACTTATCTGGTAAAAAAGTCACAACGGTTCCTGTAAAATCAGATTCTCCAATTGTTTTTACTGGGTATAAAGATTTTCCTTCAGAATATTCTTGTTGCCAAACTTTCCCTTCTTTATGAACGGTTGCTGTTAAATGTTGTGATAATGCATTTACACAAGAAACACCAACACCATGCAGTCCTCCAGAAACTTTATAAGAATCTTTATCAAATTTACCACCTGCACCAATTTTTGTCATTACAACTTGTAATGCAGAGACGCCTTCTTTCTTATGAATTCCTACAGGAATTCCACGTCCATTATCTTTAGTGGTAACAGAATTATCTTCATTTATGGTCACGTTTATAGTGTCACAATAACCACCCATTGCTTCATCAATAGAGTTGTCTACAACTTCGTAGACTAAATGGTGTAAACCTCTAGTACCGACATCTCCAATATACATAGATGGACGCATTCTTACATGCTCCATTCCTTCTAATGCCTGAATACTGGAAGCATCATAATTATTTTTTTTGTCTTCGCTCATTATAAAAGGGAATTATTAATTTTTTAGGTTGATCTAATTCGTCTTAAAAAACGAACTTATTGAACTCAAATTTACGATTTTATCAATTGATTTAAAGTCTTTTTAGCGATTTTGTTTTAAAATTATCAACATTTGTTAAAAACGAAAAAACCCCTTAAAACGCTTAAAAATGATTTTAAGTTTAATTTATCAAATTTTGATGAAGAATGAAATTTCATAAATTAAAAAAATCTCGCATTTGCGAGATTTTTAAAGATATTATTTTTTAAAATCAAAGAAATTATGTCTAATTTTTAATGATCTTTACATTCATCTCTTCTACTTTTTTATCTGATAAAATAGAAGGAGCGTTAAATAATAAGTCTTCAGACGAACCTGTTTTTGGAAACGCCATCACTTCTCTAATAGATGCTTTCTTTTCTAAAATCATCATTAATCTGTCAACTCCCCATGCAATTCCTCCATGAGGTGGTGCGCCATATTGAAACGCCTTGTACATCGTTCCAACACTTTTCATCATTTCTTCTTTATTATACCCCATATTTTTATAGGTAGCTTCTAAAATTTCTGCTTTGTGCGCTCGAACTGAGCCTCCACCAATTTCATAACCATTTAAGATTAAGTCGTATTGTTGGGCAATTATTTTTCCTATTTCTTCTCCTTCTCCCGTCATATGTTTTTCCAAATCATAGATTGCTGGCATAGAAAACGGGTTGTGTGTAAACGTCCATCTTCCTTCCTCTGTTTTTTCAAACATTGGAAAATCAACGACCCAAGCAGGACGTAATTCTTTAGGATTAATCAATTTTAAAATACGCCCCATTTCTTGACGAACAGCATCTAAAGCCTTATTTGCAGTTGCATAATCTGCTGCTGAGAAAAAGACAATATCTCCAATTTGAGCATCTGTAACTTTGATAATATTTGCTGCAATTTCTTCGCCTAAAAATTTAATAATTGGCGATTGTAAATCATTTTCATTTACAATAATGTATGCCAAACCACCTAAACCATTTTGTTGTGCAATGGCAGTTAAGTTTTCAATCTGACCTTTAGACATCCGCTTGTTGCCTTGCTCTTTTGCAGAAACTTTAATACATTTTACAATTCCGCCATCCTCAATAGGTTTGCTGAAAACTTGGAATGTTGTGTCTTTAACAATATCAGTAATATCTTGCATTTGTAAACCATAACGTAAATCTGGTCTATCACAACCATACTTATCCATAGCATTTTTATAGGTGATCACTTCAAAAGGTTGTAGAATCCATTTTTTACCATAGATTTTTTTTACAACTTCATTAAACATTTTCGTGTTTAAATCTATGATTTGCTGCATACTTGCGTACGCCATTTCAATATCTAATTGTGTAAATTCTGGTTGACGATCTCCACGTGAATCTTCATCTCTAAAACAACGTGCAATTTGAAAATATTTCTCAAATCCACCAACCATTAACATTTGCTTAAACTGCTGTGGAGCCTGCGGCAAAGTATAAAAAGAACCTGCTTGTTTTCTTGTAGGAACAATAAATTCTCTGGCTCCTTCGTCTGTTCCTGCAGTTAGAATTGGTGTTTCAATTTCTATAAATTCTTCTTCGTCTAAAATATCTCGTAATAATTTAATTACTTTATGACGGTTTACAATGGCCTTGCGAACCTCATCATTTCTATGATCTAAAAATTTGTACTGAAAACGAACATTTTCATTCGATTTTGTAGCTCTTTTTATTTCAAAAGGAAGCGTTTTAGATAAGTTTAAAATTTCTAAAGCTGCTGTCTCTAATTCAATTTTACCAGTCCTTAAACCTGCGTTGTAATCATCTTCATTTCTCTGAACTACGATGCCGGTGACCATAATTACAGTTTCTGGTTTTAGTTTTACAAGTTCATCTAAATTAGGAAACGTTTCTCTACTTAAACGTACTTGAAAAACTTGATGACTAGAATCCCGTAAATCAATAAAAATTAATTCTCCATGATCACGAACACTTGCCACCCAACCTGATAAAGTTATTTCTTCTTCTTTAATTGAGTTTTCTGATAATTGAGAAATTTTATGTGTTCTGTACTCCTCTTTTATGATAATTGGAATTTCAGACAGAGTTTCTTCTTCTTCTATTTTTGCTTTTTGCTTTTCACTATTTGCTGCAAGTTGTTCATTTACAGCTAATTCTTTTTCAATTGTAGTTGCACCAGAAAGAGAATTTAATATTTCTTTTCTGATCACTTTTCCGGAAGCTCCTTTACCAATAATAGCAATTACTTTACCAACGAGAACACCTGATTTACCTTGGTTTCCTGCTTTAATATCATTTACAATTGCATCATTTTCTACAATTACTCTTTGAACAGCATCTTTAATTTTATCCTCAGAAATTGTATTGTCTTCAAAGTACTTTTTGTAATCAAAAGTACTGTCTTTTAAGTAATTAATAATTCCATTCTGAACTAAAACTGCAGTAATTTTTTCTTCCTTAAATAACTGAAAAATCTCAGTTAGATGAGCTACCCGATGAATGTTTGCATATTCCTCTGCTCCAATATTATTTACCAATGTTTTCGCAACAAAAGAAGGGTCTTTTATTACGTTATTAATAGCCACAAAAGTTTTTGAACGCAAAGAATCTGCCGTAAAAAACTTAGCGTCTTGAGGTAAAACGCCACCTTTTATTAAAATAGATTCTACTGCAAAAGGCAAAGAACTTAAATCAACATCGATACTTTCTACAACTTGCTTAATATTTACAAAAGGTAAATCTGGTTCAGAAATAAAACGGTAATCAGCCTCAAATTCCTTTGTACGCATAGTTTTGGTTTGCTTTAAGTCAGCATCCCATAAAACCGTAGTTTGTTCTGGTCTAAATTCTTTGTTCTCTATATAATAATTCAATTGCTTCTCAATTTCCTCCTTTAGAGCTTCTACCATAAACTTAAACGAATTCAAGTTTTTAATTTCTGTACGAGGATTTAAATTGTAGCTATGCTTTTTACGAAGGGACACAGAAACATCAGACTTAAACTCTCCTTTTTCAAGGTTTGCTTCAGATATTTTTAAATTCTGAACAATTCGCTGAATGTATTGTGCATAGGTAGAAGCGTCTTCAATGTGACGAATACAAGGTTCTGTTACAATTTCGATTAATGGAACTCCGGCTTTGTTAAAATCTACTAAAGAAACTTTCTTTTCGTGCATTAATTTAGCAGCATCTTCCTCAATGTGAACTTGTGTTAAATTCACGGTAAATTGAGAACCGTCATTTCGAAAACAAGAAACTTCACCATCAGGAATTATAGGATTGTGAAACTGCGTAATTTGAATGTTCTTTGGATTATCTGGATATTCATAATGTTTCCGATCCCAAGAAATCACTTCATTATTAAAAGTAGATTTTACTGCTTTTCCAAAATAAATAGCTTTCTTAATCGCTTCTTTGTTAATGGAAGGCAAAACCCCCATTTGTCCTGTACAAACTGAACATATATTTTGATTTGGTTTTTCTATTTCTTGATTTGCACAAGAACAGAATAACTTAGATTTTGTGTTTAATCGAACATGGGTTTCTAGTCCAATTACCAACTCTAATTCGTGAGCTTTTAGTAACTCATTTAATTGCTCCAGTTCCATTATATCGTATCTTTTAAGAAGTTAGCAAACTTCAAAACGAGTTCGTCCTTGTTTTTTGCAGCTGTAATTTGTAAACCTGTTGCTGTTCCTTGAGGTATTGTTAATGTTGGCAATTGCCCCAAACTAAAGCCAACTGTATATGCATCTGACAAATACATAGCTAAAGGGGCTTTTAAGCTATCTCCAATTTTTGGTGGTAAGTTGGGCGTAACAGGTGATAAAATAATATCGACTTCTTTAAAATCCTTTTCAAAATTTTCAGCAATTTGATCTCTTAAATTTAATCCTTTTAAATAAATTTCATCAGAAAAGCCTTGAGATAAAACTTGATTTCCACCAACAATTCTTCGTTTTGTTTCTTCTGAAAAATTGTCTGAACGTGTTATTGAATAGGTGTCTTTTAAATTATCGCCTTCAATTCTGTTACCATAATTTGTGCCATCTAATCGTGATAAATTTGATGCCGTTTCTGCCATTGCCAATGTATAATATGTAGAAACTAAGGTGTCTAATTCAAAGAAATCTAGTTCTTTTACTTGAATTCCTTTGGCTTTTATTTTTTCTATAGATGCTAAAAAGTCTGACTTTATTTGTGGGTCAATAGCATCACTTTCTATAAAGTTTTTAAAATATCCAACTGTTTTTATGTCTCCAAAATTTAACGTTGTTTGTTCTAAAATTTTTTCAGATTGATATGTGGTTTGATCTTTACAATCTTTTCCACTCATTACATTTAATACAATTCTAATGTCTTCTAACGATTTTGCAATTGGTCCCACACAATCTGTTGAGGATGCATAGGCCATTAATCCAAAACGTGAAATTCTACCATACGTTGGTTTAAAGCCAAAGATATTATTGTAGCCTGCAGGTTGACGAATAGAACCTCCTGTGTCTCCACCAATAGAAAAAACAGTAAAGTCTTTCGCAACATTTACCGCTGAGCCTCCGCTTGAACCGCCACCAACTAGATCAGGGTTTATAGCGTTTTTTACAGCTCCAAAAATGGTGTTTTCAGATGAGGAACCATGCCCAAAACTATCGCAATTTTCTTTTGCTAATGGAATTGCGCCGGCATCTAATAATTTTTGAATGGCAGTTGCGGTGTATGGAGATTTGTAATTTTTCAAAAAATCAGAACTTGCAGTTGCGTAAGTACCTTGTAGCATATAAACGTCTTTAACTCCGAAAGGGATGCCTTCTAACAATCCAATTTTTTCTCCATTTTTAATTTTAGAATCTACTTTCACAGCTAAATCTAAAGCGAATTCATCTAAAATTGAATTCACAGTATTGTGAGTGTTTAATTTTAATAAGTCTAATCTTTCTTGTACCAATTTTGTGCAAGAAATTTCTTTGTTCACCAATTGCTGATGAATTTTATGTATTTGAGATTCCATAACTATTCTTCTATTACTTTAGAAACTACTAAATAGCCGTTCTTTTCTTTTGGAAAGTTTTCTATTATGATTTGTTTTTCGATTTGAGGGCTATCAATTACGGTATCCTCTCTTAAATCATCTAAAGACACTGCATTATTATGATTATTATTAAAGAAATTATTATTTATTGCATTGGCATTTTTAATAGCTTCAAATAATTTATTCACAGCTTCAGATGGCTGTGCTCCTTTAATACTAGACAATACGTCTACTGTCATAATTTTACTCATTTTTCTTTTTTTTTAGTTTTATCTTAAAACTTTAAGCCGGCAAAACTACAAAAGTTTTGTTTCTGATTAAAGTTTAATATAAAGAAAACACACCAACAATTTAAGGTATAAATCATTGGTGCGTTAATTAATTCAGTAAATTCAATTCAAACAAATTGTTTTCAGGAACAAATTACCATTTTTTAATTCTTATTATAAAGCTAATATTTAAAATTAGTTTTAATATGAAGCTAAAACAAAGAATATGGTATTTAAATGTAATGTAAATTGATTTATATTGGCGGTTTTGTGATTACCTATTAAATTAAATAAAAAAAGTTCAATAAAATTTGTTCAAATAAGATTTGGTCTCTACATTTGTAGCTCAATGAAAAAACAATTAAACATTTGGTGGTGGAGCTCTCTTATATAATAAGTGAGAAAAAACCTATATGTATATAACATAACAAAAAAGGCTTATCTCACGATAAGCCTTTTTTTATGATAATTTTTTATCATTCAAATAAAAATACTGAGTTTAATTCAGCATCAAAATGAAAAAAACACATTTTAAAACAATTTTTAAAACCAAAATAGCCGATACAATTACCCCTGTAGGATTGTATTTGCGTTTTAGAGATAAATATTCAAATACACTGCTTTTAGAGAGTTCAGACTATCATAGCAAAGAAGAAAGTTTTTCTTTTATTGCTATTGAACCAGTGGTTTCTATTAAAGCAGAAAATCATTACTTAAGTTTTTCTCATAAAGGTGTTGAGTTGGAGAATAAGAAAATTGGAAGAAATTTTAATTCAATTTTTGAAACTTATAGTCAAGCAATTGAATTGGATTGTCCGGCTGAATTAAAATCGTTTAACGGCTTATATGGATATTCAACGTATGATGCTGTTCAGTATTTTGAAAATATAGATATCACTGTTGAGGATGCCCCTTCGGCGATTCCTTTAATGCAATACAGTTTTTATAGATTTATTATTGCTATTAATCATTTTAATGATGAAATGACATTGATAGAAAATATTGAAGAAGGCACAGCGTCACGTATTAAAGAAATTCAAACGATTATAGACGCGCAAACATTTAACACACAGAAATTCGAAATTTCGGGAGATGAAACTTCTAATTGTACTAATGAAGATTTTAAAGACTATGTGGTAAAAGCAAAATCGCATTGTAAAAGAGGAGATGTTTTTCAGTTGGTTTTATCTCGTCAATTTCAACAAAAATTTAAAGGAGATGAATTTAATGTGTATCGAGCATTACGTTCGATTAACCCTTCACCTTATTTGTTTTATTTCGATTACGGTTCCTTCAAGTTGATGGGGTCTTCACCAGAAGCACAGATCAAAATTTCTGAAGGAAAAGCGACCATTAACCCAATCGCAGGTACTTTCAGAAGAACCGGGGATATGGCTGAAGACATTAAATTAGGAAAAAAATTATCTTCAGATAAAAAGGAAACTGCAGAACATGTAATGTTGGTAGATTTAGCGCGAAACGATTTAAGTAAACATGCCGATAATGTTACTGTTGATGTATTTAAAGAAGTGCAATATTTTAGTCATGTAATTCATTTGGTTTCCACAGTTTCTGGAAAGTTAAAAGGAAACCCTATTGAAATTGTTGGTGATACCTTTCCGGCAGGAACTTTAAGCGGCGCACCAAAATACAAGGCGATGCAGTTAATTGATACCTATGAAAATCAATCTCGTGGTTTTTATGGTGGTGCAGTTGGGATTATAGGTTTAGATGGTTCTGTGAATTTAGCAATTGCAATTCGTTCTTTTGTTAGTAAAAACAATGTGCTTTATTATCAAGCAGGAGCAGGAATTGTGATTCATTCAGATGAAGAAAAGGAATTACAAGAAGTAAATAATAAGTTAGCCGCTTTGAAGAAAGCATTGACGTTAGCAGAGACTATTTAGGGCGTCTTAACAGGCTTTCCACTGTATCTTTTTCTTTAAAAGAAAATAAAAAGGATGCCGTTTCAATCCCTAACGCTATGGCAAGGTTTCAAAAACCTTGTAAGTATAAAGAGAATAAATTAAACATATAAAAGGTTCTGGAAGCCTTGCAATAGAAACATAAAAATATGAAAATAATAATTTTAGATAATTACGATTCGTTTACCTACAATTTGGTTCATATGGTGGAAAAAATCACGGGAAATTTTCCTGCAGTTTTTAGAAACGATGAAATCAGTATTGCAGCTATCAGTAATTACGATATGATCATGTTATCTCCAGGACCAGGTATTCCTGATGAAGCAGGCATCTTAAAAGAAGTAATTAAAACGTATGCCGGAATTAAACCTATTTTTGGAGTTTGTTTAGGTTTACAAGCAATTACTGAAGTTTTCGGAGGAAATATTATCAATTTAGAAGATGTTTTTCATGGAGTTGCAACAGAAATGAAAGTAACGGATAGTAGTGCAACTATTTTTAAAGATGTTCCAGAAACGTTTATGGCAGGACGTTATCATTCTTGGGCAGCAACAGATGAAGGGTTTCCGCAAGAAATACAAGTAACGGCAAGAGACGAAGATGGTTTAATACAAGCAATAGAACATAAAATATTTCCAATTTCAGCGGTCCAATTTCATCCAGAATCTATTTTAACGGATGTTGGGGAGCAATTGATTACTAATTTCATCAATGCAAACTCATAATGAAAGTAATTTTAAACAAATTATATAGGCACGAAAGGTTGTCGAAATCTGAAGCAAAAAAGATCTTAAAAGATATTGCTTCAGAGAAATATAATGATGCACACTTAGCATCGTTTATGACTGTTTTTATGATGCGTCCCATTTCGGTTGATGAACTTTCTGGTTTCAGAGAGGCTTTAAAAGAGCTCTCCATAAAAGTAGATTTATCAGATTATAATACTATTGATATTGTTGGAACAGGAGGAGATGGGAAAAATACATTCAATATCTCCACATTAACCTCTTTTATTGTTGCAGGAACTGGGCAAAAAGTTGCGAAACACGGTAATTATTCGGTATCTTCTCAGTCAGGCTCTTCAGATATGTTAGAAAGTTTTGGGTATAATTTTACGAACGATGAAAGTATTTTGAGAGCGCACTTAGAGAAAGCAAATATTTGTTTTTTACACGCGCCAAAATTTCATCCAGCAATGAAAGCAGTTGGTCCCACAAGAAAAGCATTGGCTTTAAAAACGTTCTTTAATATGTTAGGACCTCTAGTAAATCCGAGTTCACCTAAAAATCAACTATTAGGAACTTTTAATTTGGAAATTGCTCGTTTGTATAATTATATTTTACAAGAAGAAGATATCAATTACGGTATTGTTCATGCGTTAGATGGTTATGACGAAATTTCGTTAACAAGTGGATTTAAATTATTTACAAAAAACGGAGAACAAATTATAAATCCAGAAGATTTGGGTCAAAAAAGAATTCAGCAATCAGCAATTTTTGGAGGGAACTCAGTGTCAGATGCAGCTAAAATATTTAAAACTATTATAGAAGGAAACGGAACAGAAGCTCAGAATAATGTGGTTTTAACAAATGCTGCTTTTGCCTTAAAAATTGTTGATGAAACGAAGAGTTTTGAAACTGCCTTTTCCGAAGCAAAAGATTCGCTTTTTGGTTTAAAAGCAAAACAAACTTTAGAAAAATTAGTACGTATTTAGAATGAAAAAAAAGAATAAGTTAATTTCAATTATTCCTGCATTTTTATTGATGGGTGCAGCAGTAGGTATTCAAACAAAAAACTTGACAAAACATTCTGTTATTGGTTTAATTGTCGGAATTATAGTTTACCTTTTCTTAAAATATAGAAATAAAAATATTAATAAAACAAAGTCATAATATGACAATTTTAGATAAAATAATAGCATTTAAAAAGAAGGAAATCGCGAAGATAAAAGCAGAAGTTCCTGTTAAGAAATTAGTTGAAAGTCCAAATTTTGGAAGAGCTGCTTTTTCGTTAAAAAAATCTCTATTACAAGTGGGTTCTACGGGGATTATAGCAGAGTTTAAGCGGCAATCACCATCCAAAGGAATAATTAACGATAAAGCAACCATTGCAGAGGTTACCAATGGGTATTTAGACGCAAATGTTGCAGCGCAATCTATTTTAACGGATACTTCATTTTTTGGAGGAACCATGGCAGATTTGATGGAAGCAAGAGCGATCAATCAACAAAAACCTATTCTACGTAAAGACTTTATTGTTGATGGTTTTCAAATTGTGGAAGCGAAGGCAATTGGAGCCGATGTTATTCTATTGATAGCATCTTGTTTAACTTCTGAAGAATTGAAAAACTATGGAAACCTAGCATCAGATTTAGGAATGGAGGTTTTATATGAAGTTCATACGCAACAAGATTTAGATAAGATTAATGATTTAGATAATAAAATTATAGGAATCAATAACAGAAATTTAAAAACGTTTGAAGTAGATTTAGAGCATTCTATCAAATTAGCAGACCAAATACCTGATAGCTGTATCAAAATTTCTGAAAGTGGAATTTCAGATCCAAGAATTATTTCAGGATTAAAAGAATATGGTTTTCAAGGGTTTTTAATTGGTGAAAATTTTATGAAGGAAGAAAACCCTGGAGAAGCTTGTCAAGATTTTATAAATCAAATTAGATAAGAATGAGACTGAAAGTTTGCGGAATGAAATTTATAGAAAATATGGAGCAAGTTGCAGCATTGCAACCTGATTATATGGGCTTTATTTTTTATGAAAAATCGAAGCGTAATTTTGAAGGTATCATTCCAGAACTTCCAAAATCTATTCAAAAAACAGGTGTTTTTGTAAATGAATATGTAGAGATTCTAATTTCTTTGGTCGAGGAATATCAGTTAGATGCGATTCAATTGCATGGGGACGAATCTTTGGAGTATATTAAGGATTTGCAAATGCAATTAGCTCAGAGAAGAGCCTTATTTATTGAAGAAAATAAACATCAGAAGAAGAAAAAAAATAAACATTACATTTCTGATGAAAAAGTTGAAATTATTAAAGTTTTTGGCATTAAAGATGAATTTAATTTCGATGTTTTAAAACCATATTTAGAGGTTGTAGATTTTTTTCTATTTGATACAAAAGGAAAAGAAAGAGGAGGGAATGGAGTGCAATTTGACTGGGAAGTTTTAGAAAAATATCCCTTTGATAAACCCTTTTTTTTAAGTGGAGGTATCGGATTAAAAGAGATCGCAGAAGTTCAGAAAATTATCAATTCAGATTTACCCATTTATGCGTTAGATGTAAATAGTAAGTTTGAAATTGAACCAGGATTAAAAAACGTGAATGAAGTGAAAAACTTCAAAAATAAACTATAATATGAAATCAAAATTTCACCCAGACAAAAACGGATATTTTGGACAATTTGGAGGAGCATTTATACCAGAACTGTTGCATCCAAACGTAAAGGAATTAGCTGATAATTATATTCAGATTATTGAATCGGAAGAGTTTCAAACAGAATATAAATCGTTGCTAAAAGATTATGTTGGAAGACCAACACCCTTGTATCTAGCGAAACGATTATCTGAAAAATACGGGGCTACTATTTATTTAAAACGTGAAGATTTAAATCATACAGGAGCTCATAAGGTTAATAATACGGTTGGTCAAATTTTAATTGCAAAGAAATTAGGAAAGACGAAGATTATTGCAGAAACTGGAGCAGGGCAACACGGAGTGGCTACAGCAACAGTTTGTGCGTTAATGGGCTTAGAGTGTACTGTTTTTATGGGTGAAAAGGACATTGTTCGGCAAGCACCAAATGTTGCTAGAATGAAAATGTTGGGTGCAAAAGTAATTCCAGCGACAAGTGGTTCTAAAACCTTAAAAGATGCAACAAATGAAGCGATAAGATATTGGATACAACATCCAGAAACGTTTTATTTAATCGGTTCTGTTGTCGGTCCTGCGCCACATCCAGATATGGTTGCACGTTTACAAGCGATTATTTCTGAAGAAATGAAATGGCAATTAAAAGAGAAAACAGGCAAAGAGAATCCGGACACAATTATCGCGTGTGTTGGTGGAGGTAGCAATGCTGCTGGCGCTTTCTATCATTATTTAGATGATGAAGATGTAGAGTTAATTGCTGTTGAAGCTGCTGGTTTAGGGGTGAATTCGGGTGAAAGTGCAGCTACTTCTCAATTAGGTGAAGTTGGGATTATTCATGGAAGTAAAACCATTTTAATGCAAGATGAATATGGACAAATTAAAGAGCCGTATTCTATTTCTGCGGGTTTAGATTATCCAGGAGTTGGACCTTTACACGCTTTTTTATATGAAAGTAAAAGAGCAACGTTTATGAATGCCACAGATAAAGAAGCGTTAGAAGCTGCTTTTGAATTAACAAAGATAGAAGGTATTATTCCTGCTCTAGAGACAGCGCATGCTTTGGCAGTTTTATCAAAAATTAAGTTCAAAAAAGATCAGGTTGTCGTGGTGAATTTATCTGGTAGAGGAGATAAAGATTTGGAGATTTATATTAAATATTTAGAAGAATAGGCTATGAATTCAGTTCAAGAATTATTTCAGAAAAAAGATAAAAACCTATTGTCTATTTATTTTACTTGTGGATATCCAAAACTGGAGGATACAACTAAAGTGATTTCAGCATTAGAAAAAAGTGGAGTAGATTTTATTGAAGTTGGTTTGCCATATTCAGACCCATTAGCAGATGGGCCAACGATACAAGATAGTAGTCAGAAAGCATTAGAAAACGGAGTTAACTTAGATATCATTTTTAAACAATTAATGTCAATTAAAGAAACTAATAAAACGCCTCTAGTTTTAATGGGATATTTAAACCAGATGCTAAAATACGGTGAAGATAAGTTTTGTCAGAAAGCAGTAGCTTGTGGAATTGACACATTAATTCTTCCTGATTTACCAATGATAGAATTTGAAAACCATTACAAAGATTTATTTGAGAAATATGGACTTACAAATGTCTTTTTAATTACACCTCACACCTCAGGCGAAAGAATTAAAAAAATAGATTCTTATACAAAAGCATTTATTTATGTAGTAGCTTCAGCTTCAATAACCGGTGCAAAAGGTGCAATATCTAATAATCAAATTGCTTATTTTGAAAGAATAAAAGCAATGAATTTAAGAAATAAATTGATTGTTGGTTTTGGTATTTCTGATAAATCTACTTTTAATACTGCTTGTAAATATGCAAACGGAGCAATTATTGGTTCCGCTTTTATAAAAAACTTAGAAAAAAAAGGCACAAAGAATATTAGTGATTTTATTTCACCAATATTAAGTTAATTTATCGTAGTTATAACTTCAATAACACCATTGGCTCCGCGTAAACCGTAAATGGCAGTTTCAGGACCTTTTAAGATTTTTACGGTTTTTATAGTAGTTGGAACAATAGCACCAAATGTATCTTCATCTACTGGAACACCATTTAATATAAATAAAGGCGATCTGCTGCCACTCCAAGATGAATTACCTCTTATGGATATAACATTTGTAGTAGTAATATTTACACCAGAAACTTTACCTCTTAAATAGTCATAGATACTTCTGAATTGGATTGGATCAACTATTTTTTCATAATTAGTATCTGACACATAATCGTTAGTATCTTTTGTAATGTTTATGATTATATAATTTTCACCATCATACTTTATAGTCTTTGCACCTAGTAAAGGAGAGAAAGCCGTAATTTCTTCTGGCGCTTTTTCTAATTTTATTTTGAAGTAACCGGCTGAATTTGCAACTCTTTTTTGTTTAATATTATCTATTAAAATAATAGCACCAGGAATAGGGTTGTTTTTACCATCTTTTACTAAAATAGACAGTTTTAATTCTTTTTCTTGAGAAAATATGTGGGTGTTAAAAATAAATGAAAGTAATATTAATAATATTTTTAAATATTTCATCTTTATTTTTTTTGGTCTTTATTTAAATGTTATTTTTTAATAAAAGTATTGAATTTAAGCAGCTATTAATCAATTTAATATTTCTGTATTGTTTTTTAATTTATAAGTTGTTGGTCTAAAAAAATATTTAATTTACACTTATCAATTCTATATCAAAAACTAATACCGCTCCTCCCGGAATAGAACCACGTCCATTTGCCCCGTACCCTAAATTATAAGGAATTAATAAAACACCATTTCCACCTTCTTTAAAATAAGTTATTCCTTCTGTCCAGCCTGTAATTACCTGGTTTAATCCAAAAGAAATACCATTAGAGTCACTTTGGTCAAAAACCTTTCCATCTAAGAAATAACCTTTGTAAGCTACAGTAACAACAGATGCGCTTGTTGGTCTTGCACCTGAGCCTTCATTCTCAATTACATAATATAAACCAGAACTACTTTTTGTTGCGTTTAGATTATTGTCTTCAATGTATTTTAAAATATCTGCTTCAGTTTGAATCTCAAAATTAGAATCATTATTCGAGCAAGAAAGAAAAATGAATATTGATAAAAATAGATATAGGTAGGATTTCATTTTGTAGGTTTAAAGTTAAGCGAATATACTTTGATTATTTTAATAAACCTTTTCTCCATTTACATAAGTTGAAACTGCTTTAGTTTTAGGAATTTTACTTCCATCAATTTCCATAATATTTTGATTTAGAATTACAAAATCTGCAAATTTACCAACTTCAATACTCCCTTTTTCGTTTTCTTCAAAATTAGCGTAAGCAGCCCAAATAGTCATCCCTTTTAAAGTTTCTTCTCTGGTTAAAGCGTTTTCCATTTGAAATCCATTTTCTGGATAATTATGGATGTCTTTTCTAATGGTAGCCGCATAAAATGTTAAAAATGGATTGACTTGTTCTACAGGGAAATCTGTCCCTAAAGCGATTTTTCCATATCTATTTAATAATTTTTTAAAAGCATAAGCTCCCTTCATTCGTTCTTTTCCTATTCTGTCTTTTGCCCAATACATATCTGAAGTTGCATGTGTTGGCTGAACAGATGGAATAATATTATCAAATTTATCAAAATCTTCAGGAGAAATAATTTGAGCATGTTCAATACGCCAACGTCTATTTTTAAGATCTTTTAAAACCTCTTTATAGGTTTTTAATAACCAAGTATTCGCAGAGTCTCCAATGGCATGTGTGTTCATTTGAAATTCTGATGCAGCAATTTGTCTCGCAATTTCTTGATACCTTTCTGGGGTATAAATGAAGGCTCCAAAATGATTCTCTCTATCTGCATAGGGTTTACGCATAGCAGCTCCTCTAGAACCTAATGCTCCATCACCATAAACTTTAAAAGAACGCACATGTAAGCGATTAGTTTTGGTAATTCCTTTTTTGATATAGTAATCTATTTGTGCTTGATTATCAGCAGAAACCATGGCGTAAATACGTATTTTTAAATCATTTGATTTTTGTAAATCATCAATTAATTCTATCGTGTTTCTATCTAAACCGGCATCATCAACTGTGGTTAAGCCATAAGAGAAAGAAATTTCTTGTGCAGCAAGTAAACCTTTTTTTGCTACTTGTCTTGAAGTTTCAGGAAACGTAATAAAATCCATTGCTGAATCAATTAAAATTCCGGTCATTTTTCCGTTTTTCAGCATTATCTCTCCTCCAGAAACTTTGGTGTCTTTTGTAATTCCCGATAAATCAATAGCCGCTTGATTTACCAATAATGCATGTCCATCGACTCTACCAACCGCGACAGGGATTGTAGGAAATAACAGGTCTAATTTCTCTTTTGTTGGAAACTCTTTTATTTCCCAGTCATTTTGATCCCAACCACGACCAGTAAGAAAAGTAGTGTTTTTTTCTTTTTGAAAATCAACTAATTTTTGTAAAACTTCATCATAACTTTTTGTACCTTCTAAACTTACTTTTTGTTGTTGCAGCCCCATTCTGTAAAAGTGACAATGTGCATCAATTAAACCAGGAACAATTGTTTGTTCTTTTGCATCAATTATATTTTCGGATTTATAATGAGCTTGTATTTGCTCATTAGTGCCAACTGCAACAAATTTTCCATCTTTGATGGCGAATGCTTCAGTGGTATCAAACTTTTTGTTAACAGTATAGGTGTTTGATTTTATTATGATTAAGTCTACATTTTCTTTTTTACAAGAAACGATTACTAAAGAAAAAATTAAAAGAATATAGATTTTTTTCATGAAGGAAGTTTATAAATTAAATAGGCGCAATACATCAATAAAAATTGAAGTGGAATTCTAATAATAGCTAATTTCTTAGAGCCAATTGCAGGTCTTTTTTTTGTAAGGTCCCAAATATGAATCGGTAAAAATAAAAGCATTAAAATAAAAATTCCTAATGCTGAATTTTTAGATGTTTGATTAAAAAACAAACCAATTCCTAAGATGAATTCTATGAAACCAAAGACATAGTTTACTGCTAATTTTGGCAGGAAATCAGGTATAAATCCATTGAAAAATTTTGGTTTTCTGAAATGCACAAATCCTGCGTACGCAAAAAATAAACCGAAAACAACTCTAAGAATTAGTATTAAAATATTCATAAAATCACGGTTTTAAAGTGGTGTTGGTATATAAATAGGTATCCATTAAATAAATTATGCTTGCCATAGATGCACTTCCTAATTCAAGTTCACGTTTGTTTACTTTATTAAAAGTATCTGTACTTGTGTGATGATAATCAAAATAACGCTGAGAATCTGGTCGGTAACCGACTAAGGTTACATCATTACCTTTTAAAGGGCCAATATCTGCACCCGAACCACCTTTATCTAAGTCATGCAATCCATAAGGAGATAATAATTTTTTCCAGCTTTGTAATAGTTTGGTGTTTACGGTATTCGCATCTATAGAAAAGCCTCTTGGAGTATGACCTCCAGCATCAGATTCTAATCCGCCAATATGATTCTCCTTGTTAAATTTTGCTAATTCCGCATATTTTTTAGCACCTCTTGTTCCGTTTTCTTCGTTCATAAAAAATACAACTCTCAACGTATTTTTTGGTTTGATGTTATTTTTTTTAAACAAATAAGCAACTTCTAAAGATTGTACAATTCCTGTTCCGTCGTCATGGGCGCCTTCTCCTACATCCCAAGAGTCTAAATGACCACCAACAACTACAATGTTTTCTGGAGTTTCAGTTCCCCTAATTTCTCCAACAACATTAAATGATGGAACATCTGGTAGTGTTTGGCAATTTTGCTTAAAATAAAATTTTAATTTTGGGTTATGTTTTAAATCGGTACTTAAAATATTGGCAGCTCTGCTGCTAATTGCAGCCGTTGGAATATATTTTTCTTTAGGTAAGTCTCCATAGCTCATGGTTCCTGTATGAGGATAATCATCCACAGAATTTGTCATAGAACGTACAATAACCCCTTTTGCTCCAAATTCCCCACAAACTGCAGCTCCATTTACCCGCTGATCGACGCAGCCTCCATAAGCTTTAAATGTGTTTAATAATGTATCATCAAATGGACGATTAAAAAACACGATTTTTCCTTCCATTTTATTCCCTAAAGCTTTTGCTTCATCTAAATTTTCAACTTCTATTACTTCTGCTAAAACCCCAGATTTTGATGTTGCAACAGAAAATCCTAAGGCACAAATTGGTACATTTTTTTGAATTCCCTTTGTAGTATAAGTTGCAATTTCTTTTTCGCCTCTTACCCAATGAGGCACCATAACTGGTTGCAGCCAAACAGAATCTAAACCTACTTCTTTCATTATTCTTTCTCCCCAGATAACGCTTTTTGCAGCTTCTGGTGAGCCTGATAAGCGTCCTCCAATATTTTGAGTTAAATCACGCAACCATTCGTAAGATTTTCCGTCAGTTAATGCACTATTAAATAGTTTTTTAATATTCGTGGAATCAATTTTTTCTTCGGAAGATAATTTTTTTGAATTTATTGGTTTTTCTTGCTTTTGAGCGCAAGATACGAGCAGTAAAGAAATAGATATAAAGAGTAAAATATTTTTCATTTTATAGTTAGTTTTTAGTGGTTATAAAGCTACAAAAATGAAATGAGAAACTATTAAATTTAAAAATGTATAAGATTATCAGGTTTTACCGCGCGAAAGCCATGAAATCAGATTATTAAATACTATTTCGTTTACAAACCTGTGTTTAATTTTTGGAAATGGGATATTCATTTTAAAGAAATAGATGTTAATGTTGCAGGTGTTTTTTGAGTTATATAAGTTTTATTGTGAACCTTCATCATAAAGTTATGAGGTTTAATTTTTACTCGTCCCAAAAAGAAGGTAATAACAGAAATTATTCTTTTTATATAAGCTTTATATGGTGTTCAGTATTTTCTCAGTTTGCAGAAAGATGTGTCTATGTTTTTTAGAATTAACTTTTGCCATTGATTCTATTTCAGAAATAATTTCTGTTAAGATTTCTCTGGCATCATCCTTTTTCTCTCTTCTGATTAAAAATTTTGATAACTCGAGCCTTTCTGGGTAATTAGTATACCTTTTGTCTATTTTTCTAAGTTGATTTTCAGCGTCCTTAAATTTCTCTTTTTGCTCTAATGCTAGCCCGTAAAAATAAACAGATTCTTTGAAGTTTTTATCTAAATTTATCTTGTTTGCATATTCAATAACCTTATCAAAATTGCTTGTTTCATGATAACAATTAATTAATTTATTTAAAGTGTGAGGTTCGTTTTTAAAATTAGCTTCTAATGCTTTTTCATAAAACACAATTGCATTTTCGTAATCTTTATTTTGAAGATGGGCATCGGCTAAATTTATTTTATTTTGAAATGTATTTGAAAAATCTAATTCTTTTTCTAATTCTTTAATTTTCTTTGTAGGGTTTATAACTGTAGTAATTTCTTGAGTAATCACGGCGATATCTTTTCTATTAAAAACATGGATAAATAAGTATATAATAGCGCCAATTAAAGGAATGAAAAAGAGGATGAAGTACCAATAATAATTACTCTTATTTTTATAGGCATGATACATGCAAAATACTTGTAAGGCAATCGTTAAATAAGATAGTAGCATTTTGTAAATATACTAAAACAAGTGTATTGAAAACTATCAGAAATCAAACTTATAAGTGATGCCTCCTAATGCCTGAAAACCTTGTACATTAAAGTTTGCAAAACGTTGATAGGTATTGTTTAAAACATTATTTACTTTCAAGAATGCAGAAAATTGATCATTAAAATGATAACCTCCATGCACGTTTACATCCACAAAAGGTTTTAAAGTTTGAAAACCATTTGTGCTAGAAGGAAATGAAGTGCTATATAAAAGGTCTTTTCTTTCATTTATATAAAAAATATTAGTGGTTCCAAACCATTTGCTACTCTTATATTTAACGGTAAAAGAAGTCTTTAAAGTAGGTAAGTTCCATGCTTTTGATTGGTTCGTTAATTCAAAATTATCAAACTGAAAGTTCGTTAAAAATGTAATTCTCTTTGTGAAATCGTATGCTAGTTCTACAAAAATTGAAGTTGTTTTTATGTCATCATAAGTTACATTAAAAGAGTTTCCATATTCATAACCTTTAAAAGAAATTCCATTTGAAGTATTGTTTATGCCATCAGATTTGGAATTATTTCTTAAAAATAGAGGCTTGTCATCCTCTTCTTTTATACTTGCAGAAATATTAAAACTGATGTTATTATTGATCAGTCCATTGAAGCCAAGAAAAACATTGTACTTCTCTGAAGTTTGAGTCATAAATATAGTAGGAGAAATGTAGGGGTTTTCTTCAGTGAAATCCTTATAAGTATTTGTTTTTAAATCACCAGAAATACCTCCGTAAATATTTAAATACTCTTTAAAAATAGCTTTTTGAATATGAATATCTGGATAAATTAAAAAATTATTTACACGATGTTCCGTGTCAAAAGACCCAAATATTCGTGCTCCTAATTTTAAAGAAAACCCACTAATAATAGCTTTGTATTCAGTATTCAATTTTACGGTAAAAATAGAATAGTTTAATTCATTTTGATTTGCATAGTCATTCGTAAATTGACCTTTTAAAAGTTCTAAACCTGCATTTATTCTAAGGTTATTCAGTTTGTTGAAAATAAAATCAATTGGTATATCGACATCTGTGTCAAAATTTATCAAGAATTCTTGGCTGCTGAAAGCGTCAGACAAATAATAAAAAGAAAGACTGCTTTTATCTATGTAAGCATCTAACAAGTCAATTTCTCCGATAGCATTAAAATAATTATAAGTTTGATCTTCATTAATTAAATTCAATGTGTTTTGAGTAAAATTGATATTTGGTAATCCATACCAATTGTATTCCTTTCTCTCTGCATCTATACTTACTTTCCAATCAAAATAACGTTCTTCTTTTTTGTAAAAAAAAGTGGTTAGAAAGTTTGAGAAATTACTATCTAAAATACTGTTTTCTATATTGTTAAAAGAAGCAACATATTTTGTGTATAACCCAAATTCATTTTCAAAACGAGTACTACTATTTATGGAGCCTTCTAAATAAGGGGATGTGTAATTGCCAAATCCTGCGGCTATATAATTGTTGTATATACGTTCTTTTACACCAACATCAATACTTTTTACAACACCACTTTTAGGTGTGAAAGTAGAAGCAACTGGTGCAGAGAGAATCGTGTACGTTAATTTTTTCTTGCTACTTTTTTCTAATAATTTTATCGTCGGGTTTTTTTTAATCTTTGAGGCATCTGCAATTTTAGGATTGTACTTTGTAACCACTTCTACAATTTCAGTTTTAACGGTATCCATCTTAACAGCTCGTGCTTTTTTTGTGGATTTTTTTTGTGCAAAAGTCGTAAAAATACTAGAAAAGACTAAAAATATTAGAAATCCTTTTTTCATTAATTTTAATTTTTAGGGATTATAGAATTGTTAGTCTTAGCTTCGTTTTCTTTTATGCTAATAAGCTCCAATTTCGCATCTTTTAAGATGTCTTCAAATTGAGTAAAGTTTTTAATGACGTTTTCTAAAATAAAAGTTGCTTGATAAGCATCTTTTAAACTGTAATGATTTTTTGCCATTATGACATAACTCTTTACTCCCCAGTATTTATAAGTAGAATAATTTGCAATTAATTTTTGAACAACTTTGTTTGAAGCTTCGTATTCTTTTTGTCGATTTTTAAAGAAGGCATTGTAGTATAAAGTCTCTGCTTTTAAGACACCTATTGCGTTTTTTTCTAGCTCGGTATAATATTCTTCAGCCATAACAAAATCTTCACTTTTAAAAGCAGATCTTGCAATAATAGTTATAGCATCTTGCTCTAAAGTGTTTTTAACCTTGCTTTTAGAAAGTACTTTTTTGGCATAAGAAATAGCTGCCGTATAAGCTCTAGTTTCATAGTATCCTTTCATTAGGTTACTTTGTGCAAACTGTATGTTTTCAATTGTATAGGCTTCTTTTTCTAGTCTTTCTAGCAGAGGAAGTGCATCTTGAAAGTTTTGTTTTTCTAAATAAATTTGTGATAGTTTTGCCAAAGCATCTTCACTAAATTGTGTGGTTCCTGCTTTTAAAATTACGCTATAATTTGCAATCGCTTTGTCATATTGTTTTTCTTTAAATAAAATATCTGCTAAATAATAGTTCGCTTTCAAGAGATGTGTGCCTTCTGGAAATTTAGCTAAGTATTTTTTTAGTGTAAAAATAATTCCAGAATGGTTTTTACCTTTAAAATACTTTCTTTCTGCAATTGTAAAAGTAGAGTTTTCTTCTTCAGATTCAGATATATTTACAAATTCTAGTTTTTTAACCCAAGCAACATAATCATCAAAATTATCTTCATCTAAATATATGTTTTTAGCATTGCTAACAGCTTGCATTGCATCCGGAGTGTATGGAAATTTACTTGCGGTAAGTTTAAATCTTTCAATTGCCTCTTGATTCTGATTATCATTATAATACAATAAACCCTGCCTTACTAACGCTCTTGGCAAGAAAGAACTTTTAGGGTGCTTTTCTAATAACCTATTATAAGCTTGATGTGCTTTTTTATGATCTTTAATTTTAGTATATGTATTAGCCAATTGATACAAAGCATCATCTTTTAATGAAGAAATTTGAAAATCATTGACAGTCTTCGTTAAGGCCTTAATTTTGCTTCCATTTTCATCTCTAAAACCATGACTCATGCCAATTTGATATTGAGCATAATCTGCTCTAGATCCAAAATTTGTAACTACATTTTGATAATATTTTATAGCATCACCATAATTTCTTGTAGCAAAATAACTATCTCCAAGACGGATAAAAACATCATTCTTCAATTCGTTTTCAATAAGATCTACTTTCAGAAACTTGTTAAAAGCTGTAATTGCTTTATTATACTTTTTTAACTTAAAATTGCAGTATCCAATATTATAATTAATTAAAGACAACTCTTGAATGTCAAATTTTAAATACTTGTTTACATCTTGAAATTTCGAAAGGGCTGCTGTATAATTTTCTAGTCTATATAAAGTTTCAGCCTCCCAATAACCTGCTTTTCTGTTAATTTTTTTATCTAAAGATTTCTGACTTAAAACAAAGTAAGGAAGTGCCTTTTGTAGTTCAATCTCATTAAATAATTGAATTCCTCTGTAAAGTGAAACCTCGCAGGTTAGGGCTAAATTATCAGCAGTTTTCTTCTTTTTTAAATAATCTAAAGCTCCTTGATAATTTTGCTGATGAATAAAGGATGTAACCACCAATTTATTAATTTCTTTATAAGAAGGAGATTTTGGATGTTTCTTTAAAAAGTTTTGTAATACATCAGAAACATTTTGAAAAGGATTACCTATTTCATAACTTAATTTCGCATAATTTAAGGCAGCATCTTCTTGAATTTTTGGGTTAAAAACCATTTCACTGGCTGTTTTAAAAGCATTTAACGCTTCTGGTTTTTTATCAATAATTAAATAACATTCTGCTAAATGATAATATGCGTTTTGCGATACTGAATTTTTTTGATCTATTATTCTATTGAAATAATTAATAGCATTTTCAAAGTCATTTTGCTTATAATACACATATCCTAATTGGTAATAATCATAATTATTCCATTTTCCTTTTTTTCCGGTATATGCTTTTAAATATGGGGCAGCTTCTTTATATTTCTTTTGGTTGAAATAACTTTCGCCCACAATTTTAGAAATTTCTGAAGCATCTTTTTTTCTAACTGTTTTTAAAAGTTCTTTTCCTACTTTTATACAACGTTCAAATTTTCCTGCTTTAAAACTAATATCTAATAAATAGTAGGTAATTTCTGCTTTGTAAGATTCATTATCTGCAATTTCTTTTAAAGTAGATTCAGCGATTCCATAATCTTCCAGTTTATAAGCAATAAATCCAAAATAATAGCGAGCATCATTACCATATTTAGCATCATTTATTAAAGGTAAAAACTTGTTTTTGGCTAATAGTAAATGCTTGGTAACTAATAAACCATAGCCCATTTTAAAGTTCAATTCTTTTTGGTCTTCTTTAGAAAGTAAATTGTTAGTCACTTTTTTGTGCCATTTTAAGGCGTGCGAAGCTTTTTTGTTAGCAAAATAATAGTTACCAACAATAAAAAAGATTTTGTTTTTTTTATTGCTTGTTGGGTTTTCTTCAACAAAAGTCAATACTTTTTTATCTGCATTTGTTTGATTTAATTTAACTGCACATATGGCATTATAATAAGAAGCATCTGCTTTTAATGCTGAATTTATTTTTGTTTTTTTCTCAACTTTTTCAAATATTTTTTGTGCGGCAGCATAGGCTTTGTTATTGTATAATTTTAAACCAGTATTAAAGTTCGCAGTCTTATTCACATCAACAATAGATTGCTGAGAAAATACAGCAAAAGCTGTTAAAAAAAAGAGTGACGATAAAAAGTGTTTTATCACAAAACGAAACTTCATACAATTGTTTTTGTTGACATCTAATTAACGAACATTTTTTAATTTTGTTTGATTAAATTGCAGAAAATATTCATAATATTATCTATCAAAACTAAGAATTGTGTTGTTTTATTGTGTTAAAATCAATAGAAACGTATAAGTTTGTAAAAACTACTATTTTTATGGGAAATCCTGTTGTACATTTAGAAAGTGCAGACATTTATCAAAGAGATAATTTGGTTTTATCTAAAGTGAATTTAACCCTAGATAAGGGTGACTTTTATTACTTGATAGGTAAAACTGGAAGTGGAAAAAGTAGTTTAATGAAAACACTTTATGGAGATTTGTCCTTGCGAAAAGGCAAAGGAACTATAGTTGATTTTGATTTAAAAAAGTTGAAGGATAAAGAAATTCCTTTTTTAAGAAGAAAGATTGGAATCGTTTTTCAAGATTTTAAATTGTTAAGTGATCGATCTGTTTTTGATAATTTAGAATTTGTTTTAAAAGCTACTGGTTGGAAAAATAAAGAAGAAATTAAATCAAAAATAAATGAGGTTTTAGATAAAGTGGGTATGCAATCTCAATACTATAAAAAAACCTTTGAACTCTCTGGTGGAGAGCAACAAAGAGTTGCTATTGCAAGAGCTTTGTTAAATGATCCAGAATTAATTTTAGCAGATGAGCCTACAGGTAATTTAGATCCAAAAACTTCTTTAGAGGTCATGGAGCTTTTAAATGAAATTCATAAAAGCGGTAAAACTATTTTAATGGCAACTCATGATTACCAGTTAATTGTAAAATTTAAACATAAGACGCTAAAAGTAGAGGCTGGAGAATTGTTTGAAATAACTCAATAACTTGCATTTTAACATAAAATCGATTAGTTTTTGAAAAATAAAAAAATCTTTGTAGCTGTCACTAATGATATTTCTACGGATTATAGAGTGCATAAGATATGCAATTATTTAATCAGTAAAGGGTATGATATTGTTGTTTATGGAAGAGTTTTACCGAATACAATTGCTGTAAAAAGAGCATATAAACTTATTAGAAAAAAACATATTTTTAATAACAATTTTTTGTTTTATGCAGAGTTTAATCTGAGGTTGTTTTTTTATTTAATTTTCAGAAAATTCGACTACATTCTTTCGAATGATTTAGATACATTACCTGCTTGTTTTTTTGCAAGTAAAATAAAAACTACAGAGTTGGTTTATGATAGTCACGAACTTTTTTCTGAAGGACCAGAATTGCAAGGAAGAAAATTTGTGCAAAACTTTTGGAGGAAATTAGAAGATTTCTTCTTACCTAAAGTAAAAAAGGCATATACGGTAAGTCCATCTATTGTTGATTTTTATGATCATAAATATCAAAATAAAATGGGTGTTATTAGAAATATTCCCTTAAAAAAAGATGTTTTAGAAGTGGATGAAGTCGCTTTTCCAACAACTAGAAAAACAATTTTGTATCAGGGCGTTTTAAATCCAGGAAGAGGATTAAAACCAATGATAAAAGCACTGAAATTTATTAATGATTTAGATTTAATAATTATTGGTTACGGAAAAGTAGAGGAGGAGTTAAAAGCCTTTGTCATAGAGGAAAAAATGAATGATAGAGTTCATTTTTTGGGAAGAATTTCTAGAGATAAATTATTCAATTATACTAAAAAAGCAACTTTAGGAATGGTTTTAGAAGAGCCGTTAGGATTAAGTTTTCAATATTCTTTACCGAATAAATTATTTGATTATATTCATGCCGGAATTCCAATTGTAGCTGGAAATCTACCAGAGATTACAAGAATTATAAAAAAGCACAAAGTAGGTGTTTTAGTTGATGATTATGAGCCTAAAACAATTGCAAAAGCTATTAACAACCTTTTAAATGATGAGGTATTATTATCAGAAATAAAGGAACATCAGCGGAAAGCGAAGGATATTTTATGTTGGGAAAAAGAAAGTAAAAAATTAGATAATTATTTTAAATAGGAGAAACGTATCAATCCAAAATTATCCATAATAATTCCGGTTTTAAACAATCTAAAAGGGTTGAAGAAAACTGTTGACAGTATTAAAGTTCAAGAGTTTCAAGATTTTGAAGTTTGGGTTGTTGATGGAAATTCATCAAAAGAAACTCAAGAATATTTAAAAAAATTAGCTGCACCATTTTTTTATCAATCTCAAAATGATACAGGAATTTATGATGCGATGAATAAAGGGGTTTCTTTATCTACAGGTGCTTGGTTCTATTTTCTGGGAGCTGGAGATTGTATAGAAAATGCAAGTATTTTGAGTACGGTTTCTGAAAATTTAAATTTTAACTTAGATGTTTTATATGGGAATATAAGATATGATAAAACTCAATTCATATCAAAATTTAATCGGTTATTATGGATAAAAAACACTTTACATCATCAATCCGTATTTTATAATAAAAATCTATTTGCCAAAATAAACTATGAAACTAGCTATAAAGTTTTGGCGGATTATCACTTCAATTTAAATCTTTATTGTAAAAAGATAAAAGCAAAAAAAATTGATGCTATTATATCTAATTGCAATAAAGAAGGTATTTCTAAGAAGTACAATTGGTCTTTGTACAGGGAGGAATTAAAATTAAAAAAGGCACATATTAGTTCAGTTTTTCATCCTCTTTTATTGCTATTAGTTGTTTTGAAATTTATTTTTAGAAAATTATAAAATCATGGAGCTAGATGAAAATTGTTAAAATAGCTATGAAAAAGTTTGATAAGAAGAATCTTATCAAACTTTAAAACTACTTTTTTAATTTACTTAAAAAAAGTAGAATATTTTAGTGAACTAATAAATACAAACTTATAATTAGTTATTATTTCATTTATACTTATCTGGATTCCAAGCTAACTTTTCTGTAGCCAAAGCCATCATTTTAAAAGAAGAATACATCTCAATATTCTCTAGGTAATTTCATGATTTGGTTTCTTTTTTATTTAACTTTTAGTAATTTCATTTAATTAGATGCTGCCTCCAGTAAGTTGAAGTTTGCCGCTGTTTCAGAGGCACTATTCACAAAAAGGCCGTATTTTTGATAAAACACCTTTTATGAAAAAAGCAGCGCTTCTTTTATTACTTTTAAGCAGTACTTTTAATAACTATTCTCAAATAAATCCAGACAATATTGAAATTCTTAGAGACGGTTATGGGGTTCCCCATATATATGCGGCTACAGATTCAGAAGTTGCATACGGTTTTGCTTGGGCGCAAGCTGAAGACCACTTTGAACTAATACAAAAAGCGTATTTGGCTGGGAACGGACTTCTAGGAAAGCTCATCGGGTTAAAAGGAGCTGGTGCTGATTTTTTAGTGCAGTTGATAGAGGCCGAAAAAATAGTCAATGAACAATACCATACACTCGATAAAAATTTTATTTCACTCCTTGATGGATTTACAGAAGGATTGAATGCATTTGCCGAAAAACATCCTAAAGAAATATTAAAAAAAGAGCTTTTTCCACTCACTCCTAAAAAATTACTTCGCTATACACAATTGCAATTGTTTATTTCAAATGGAGCGGATAAGTTGGTTAAGGGAATTGTTAATAACGAATTGTCTTGGCCTTATGAAATTGAAGAAGATACTAAGGGGTCCAACTTAATTGCTATCAGTAGAAGTAGAACCCAGTCTGAAGAAACCTTTTTAGCTATTAATACACACCAGCCCTTAGAAGGTCCGACTTCTTGGTACGAAGCTCATTTAGTGAGCGAAGAAGGAACTAATATGATTGGGGCTACCTTTCCGGGGTCACCTTGTTTACTCTCAGGAGCAAACCAATTTCTAGGATGGACTCATACTGTTAATTATCCAGACAAAGCAGATGTTTTTGCACTAGAAATGCATTCAACAAAGAAAGATGTATATTTAGTTGATGGATTGGAATATCCATTAGAAAAACTTAAAGCAAAGCTTACTCTTAAGTTTCTTGGAATCAACATTCCAATCAAGAAAAAGTTTTACAGAAGTATCTACGGACCTACTTTAAAAAATAAAACAGGGGTCTATTCAGTGCGAACGCCGAGTACAACGAATATCAACGCAATTGAACAGTGGTGGCGTATGAACAAGGCAACCAATTTCACGGAGTTTTATAAAGTTTTAGAAATGAAAGCACTGCCTGGTTACAATATTGGGTACGCAGATAAAAACGATACTATTTTTTATATATCTAACGGTAAAATACCTATAAGAGCAAAGGGCTTTGATTGGACTAATGTTGTTCCAGGAAATATCCGCGAAACTCTTTGGGATACATATTATGATATTAAAGATTTACCACAAGTACTGAAACCAGCTTCTGGCTTTGTATACAATGCTAATCATAGTCCCTTTAAATCGTCTGGGAAGGTAGATAATCCTGTAGTCGAAGATTTTGCCAAAGCCATGAGCTTTGAAACCTACGACAACAACCGTTCTACACGACTTTTACAATTACTGGAAGAAGAGGAACTGATTGATTATGAACGTTTTAAGCGTATCAAATATGATCACCAATTGCCTACTCCTTTACACTATAATTTTATGGATTTAAATCCCTTGTTTCAGATGAAAATCGAAGATTATCCAGAAGTTCGCATTCTATTAACCGATATTCAAAATTGGGACAGAATTACTACCCCAGAATCTTACGGAGCTGGAGCTTATGCGGTGTTGTATTATCAGTTGAAGCCTTTTTATGAAGCGCTCGGAGACGATCGTATTTTTGCGCACGAGGCATTATACTTGGCATTAAAAAAGGCAAAGAAATATGTAAATACTCATTTTAATACTGAACGGATTCAATTAGGGAATTTTCAAAAATTGGTGAGAGGTGCCAAAGAACTGCCGATCTATGGTTTGCCCGATGTAGTTACTGCCATGCGCGGGGAGCCTTATAAAGATGGACGCCTGAAAATTACACATGGAGAATCTTATATTGGTTTGGTGCGATTTACACCTGACAAAACCTTTTATGAATCGGTAATTTCTTATGGGAATAGTCGAAGACCAGATAGCCCGCACTATAACGATCAGATGGAAATGTATGCCAATTTTAAAACAAAAGCAATGTCATTTGACCGTGCAGAAGTTTTAAAAACCGCTGTCAAAACATATGCGCCAAAATAGTGGCTCAAATACCCCATAGTTTAAATACTACTGTTTATTCTCTAGAAAATAAGATTCATTAGAAAAACCACCAATAGCAAGCTTTTGATTATTTTTTTGCTCTTTTTTAATTTTAGATATCGATTTTTATTTGAATCCCTTTCGCGCGTGCCAGTAAAATGTGCTTTAAAGTAAATGAAATAAGGGGCTTGAGGTTCTTTAATTTGAAGATAATTAAAAATTCGAAGTGTATGTATTAACACCAGATTTCACCTTACAAATGATCAAAATGGTTTAGGCAGTCTCTTTGAAATCATCTAAATGTGTTTAAAACTCAAAATAAATTTTTATAAGCGTTATTTTAACTTGTTTTAGTGTTGTTATATTAAATTTATTGTTAATTTAGTATATGATCTAAGTTATGTGAAGTAAATCAAAATAATTATGTGTTCTCATTTCGAGATTCAAACTATTTTTGATTAGGTCATCGAATCTATTGGTGCTTTTTTGTAAAACAGCATGTCTACTTTCTATCAAGTTTTGAAAGAAAATTTATTTTTTTTCTCAGATATTAAAGAGTATTCAGGACAAAAGTGTATTAATATAGGTTTATTATTAATAAATAATAGATAAATTATGAAGAGTCCCCCCTTTTCAATTACAAATAAAGCAATGCTTTATATTTTTGTAATTAATTATTGCTTTTTTAGTTTTTCACAACTACAACTAAAATGTCGCCGTTTGGTTGATACTTCGTTGACATTCACTTTTTTTAATTTTAAGACAGTATGTCAGGCTTTTAAACATATTTCTGAGTCCGAACGTTACAAATCTAATCATCTGCAATCTGTTCATAAAGGCGAGTGGCCTTTTATGAATAAAAATCATTGCGACTGGTTTTATACAGGTATTCTCAAATCTTTGCAAGAGAAGACCTGTTTGCTTCACTTCCTAAGTAGTTCTTAGTGCAGCTATGCCTAGTTTTAGGTTAATTATAATAACAATATATAAATTTTATGAAGAGATCCCCCACCTCAATTGCAAGAAAAACGTTATTTTTTATTTTTTTAATTAATTTTTGCTTTTTAAGTTTTTCACAACAAACAACTTTGCGAAATTGTATCGATCCAGCAAAGTCAATCGAGATACTTAAGTTTCAAGATAATTTAAGCTATGCACCTGGTTCTAATATTACAGCATTCATAAACCCAGTAGGTGTTTATGAAGTAGACAATCAATTCAAATTATTTTTAGTAAACTCATCAACGAATACCGAAATTCTCTTGAGTACCAAAGATGAGTTTTATATCCCCATTCTAAATGGAATGATTCCAACGGATACAAGTCCTGGGAATTATACCCTAAAAATTACAGGACTATCCCTAAATAATATTGGAGATACTTTGGTAGAAGTATCAACAAATGAGTTTACAATTTCCGCAGACACAATCACAAATTCAATCTTATCATTACCAACGAACCCTACTGGGATCTTGTCTTTTCAAGATTTTTCAAAATGTCTAGATTATGATAGCAATAATTATAATATAGGTTTGTTAAATTCATCAAGTGACTATGAAACTGGAACCAGTTTTTCCATTATTTTTGACAATTTTTCTCCAAATGCAAATGAGGCAACACTGTATTCATTAATAGATAATCCAGCAACCCCAGCAATAGATTATCAAATAGATGCTGGAACTGCCTTAGTTATTGGCAGTCAAATTACGGTTCCTCAGGGAATAAGTGTTGGAACATATTTGATAGAATTTACAAAGACCGTCAGTGGTATATCCATGACTTATGGGGTCGTTTTTATGGTAAATACAGGGAATACGTCTCTAGGTAATTTGTCAAGTGACCGAGTTTGTTTAGATTCTGAAGTGATCTTTTCTATAGATACGAATGCTATCAAACACAATTATCCGGGTTCAAAATACAGTTTTAATTTTGGAGATGGATCTCCAGAAATTCAGCTTACACAAAATCAGTTGTTGAACTGCAGTGAGGTTGTTCATACCTTCACCAAGGTTACCTGTTCTGCTGAAGAACAAGTATTGAATCCTAGTTCTCAGGATAATTATTATTTCTTTCAAGTAGAATTCAATCTTTTTAATAAGTACCTTTTAGACAATGAGGTTTATAATTGTGATACTTTTTTATCGAATGGAAGTGGGACAACAAAATGGGTGAATGTGAACTCATCCCCAGTGTCAGATTTCACAAAACCCGATAAAGTTTGCGCCGATTCTGAGATCGTTTTGATTGAAACTTCAACATTGCCACAATATGGTCTTTCAGATGAATGTAGTACCGATTATGTTGTGAAATGGGAATTTTTTCCTCCTTATTATACAGGTTTTGAAGAAGTATTGAGCGATACTGCTGGGAGTGTTTATGAAGGATGGGTTACTGAAAATCCAAATTCTGGTCAATCAGTACTTACCGTTCCTGGAAATTTCACCAGTGTTCCAGGTTGTTACATCTTAAGATTAACAACCAATACAACATCTGGATGTAATGAATTCTCTACCATTGAAAAAACAATTATTGTAGAGCCAACTCCAGAACCCGACTTTACGTATGCACCCTCAACAACACTTTGTACTCCGGCAACCATTGCCTTTACCAATACTTCCAATACAGAAGATATCGATCCATCCAATTGTGGAGACCCGAGCTATACTTGGTCTGTAACGCCAGATCTAACTACTCCAGCCACATCCAATGGCTTTACGATTATAGATGCAAACGCTACGGATGCTATAAATGCAGAGAATCAAATAGATGTGAGTATTGAGTTTACTCAACCAGGGACGTATAATGTTTCCTTACAACTCGAAAACACTTGTGGGATTGTTACGGAGACAAAACAAATTGTAATCATCGCAGATCCCACTGTATCGTTTTCTCCAGACACACAACAGATTTGTCAAGAGGCACCAGCAGGGTATATATTAGATTTTTCTGAGGCTTCAATCGCTCCCATATATAGCGAATCTCCTTATATAACAACTAGTTATTCTTGGGAAGTCTTTGAAAGCGATGGAATTACATTAGCCAGTAATTATAGTTTTATAAATGGGACATCAGCAACCACAGATTATCCACAAATTAATTTTATTGAATTTGGGATTTATAGGATTAAGATAACCGTTTCAGGAAACTGTCTTGGCAATAGTTCCGATGAACTTGAATTTACACTAAAACAGTCTCCTATTGTTACTAATACCAATTTGACCCAACAAATTTGTTCTGATGAGGATACAGAAGAAATTATCTTAACTTCTGATATGGTCGGTACTACCTATGTTTGGGAGGTGACCACTGCAGATCCGATTACGGGATTTCCAACAGGTCAGCAAACAACGGGTTTAATTCCAGTAATGACTTTAACAAACACATGTAACACAGCGGGTAATATTACAATTCAGATAATTCCTACGGCTGATGGCTGCTCAGGGAGTCCAGTTGATTTTGTGTTTACGATAGATCCTACTCCTCAAATACAAGATAAGGCTCCAGCAGAGATTTGTTCTGGTGACGAATTTATTATAATTCCGGTTAACAGTTGCGCAGCTGGAGGCGATATAGTTCCATCGGGTACTACCTATACTTGGGATGTGACTCAAATAACGGGAACGGTTAGTGGGGTGGATGCAACCGACTCCGGTACAGGAAATGTTACTGGAACCATTATCAATACAAGTGCAAACGCAGCAATTGTTCAATATACAGTAATACCTACTGCCACAAATGGATGTCTTGGAAATGCTTTTATAATTACAGTTACAGTAGATCCAGAGCCTGTGGTAGCAGATCAAACTTTTACCGAATGCAGTGATGTAGCATTAGGGATTAATTT
>Ga0209712_10000249_pt1 | contig 49560 bp, 53 predicted proteins | sample ArcOceMetagenome_FD_187443 | JGI IMG/M metagenome (GOLD analysis project Ga0209712, IMG submission 187443) | Marine eukaryotic phytoplankton communities from Arctic Ocean - Arctic Ocean - Greenland ARC118M Metagenome (SPAdes) (version 2) | ecosystem: Environmental > Aquatic > Marine > Oceanic...
GAACGAACAGCGATTACTCGACTGTATGCTTTAAATTAGACAAACAGTGAATCCCTCACTCGGTTCAGGTAAAATTCGCGGCTAATTCAAAAGTTAAGGGTTTATACAGTGTCATCAGTTAATAAAGTTGTTCTCGCTTATTCAGGAGGTTTAGATACCTCAGTTATCGTTAAGTGGCTTCAAGAAGAGTACCAATGCGAAGTAGTCACCTTTACCGCCGACATTGGTCAGGGTGAAGAAGTAGAGCCTGCTCGGGCAAAAGCTGAAGCTCTTGGGGTTAAAGAAATTTATATCGATGATCTTCGTGAAGAGTACGCGCGCGATTTCGTATTCCCTATGTTTAGAGCCAATGCTATCTATGAAGGCGAGTACCTGCTTGGCACCTCTATTGCTCGCCCATGTTTAGAGCCAATGCTATCTATGAAGGCGAGTACCTGCTTGGCACCTCTATTGCTCGCCCATTGATTGCCAAGAGATTGATCGAAATTGCCAATGAAACCGGCGCCGAAGCTATTTCACACGGGGCCACAGGTAAAGGTAATGATCAGGTTCGTTTCGAATTGGGCGCTTATGCATTGAAGCCCGGCATCACCGTGATTGCACCTTGGCGTGAATGGGATCTTAATTCCCGCGACAAGCTTATGGAATACTGTGAAACCCACAACATTCCAGTGGAAATGAAGCGTGGTAAAAAGTCACCTTTTTCTATGGATGCCAATTTACTGCACATTTCTTATGAAGGCGGTAATCTCGAGGACCCTTGGTCTGAGGCCGAAGATGATATGTGGCGTTGGACAGTGTCTCCTGAGCAAGCACCCGATAAGCCAACTTACATGACGATTACCTATGAAAAAGGCGACATTGCTGCCATTGACGGCACCTTGATGTCGCCAGCCACTGTCATTGAGCACCTGAATGCTGTTGCTGGTGCTAATGGTATCGGTCGTTTGGATATTGTTGAGAATCGCTATGTGGGCATGAAGTCTCGTGGGTGTTACGAAACGCCTGCCGGCACGGTGATGATGAAGGCCCACCGTGCCATTGAGTCGCTGACACTGGATCGTGAAGTGGCACATCTTAAAGATGAGTTAATGCCACGTTACGCCAAGCTTATTTATAACGGTTATTGGTGGGCTCCGGAGCGACTGATGCTGCAGACCGCGATCGATCAAAGTCAGGATGTGGTTAACGGTGATGTGCGAATTAAGCTTTATAAGGGTAATGTTAGTGTGGTGGGCAGACAGTCTAATGACAGTTTGTTTGACGCCAATATAGCGACCTTTGACGATGATGGTGGAGCGTACAATCAAGCGGATGCCGAAGGCTTTATTAAACTTAATGCGCTGCGCTTGCGTATTGCCGCGAACGCTGGGCGAAAAATATAACTATTTCTAAAGCTGAACATCTATCTGAGGAAATGTGATTTCGAATCCATGAGTGTCTAAACTGTTGCAAATCCCGATCAAGTAATCAGTGGTTACTTGATCGGAACTCTTGACCAGATTTCCTTCTGTTTAAACTAAAACAGAGGTTAAATCGCTCATCAAAAGTCTATTTTAGGTTATGCTATAGCCAACATAATTTCATTAAAGTAATTGCTCTATGACCGTAACCCTAGACGACATTAAGCAGGCACACCAGCGCATACAGCCTTATATTCACTGTACTCCAATACTGCAGAGCACGCAGTTGAACAAGCTGTTCACTTGCGAGCTATTTTTTAAAGCAGACAACATGCAAAAAGTAGGCGCCTTTAAGGCTCGTGGTGCCTGCAACGCGTTGTTTTCTATGACTCAAGAGGCCCTCGCCAATGGGGTTATAACTCATTCTTCAGGTAACCATGGCGCAGCCTTAGCTTGGGCGGCGGCAATGCGTAAGGCATCTTGCACGGTCGTAATGCCAGAAAATGCTCCCCAAGCGAAAAAGGATGCAGTGCTTAGTTATGGCGCTACAGTGGTCTACTGTGAACCGACGATGACTGCGCGAGAAGGGACGGTGACACGTTTAATAGAGCAGCAGGGAGCCCGTTTAGTGCACCCTTACGACGATGACCTAATTATTGCTGGTCAGGGAACAGCGACGCTGGAAACTCTGGCGCAACTAGACAAGCCCGCCGACGTATTAATGACCCCAGTAGGGGGTGGTGGACTATTGGGAGGCTCAGCCATTGTTGTTAAGCAATCTCCCCAGGCAGGCATAACTCGGGTGATTGGCGCTGAACCAGAGGCTGCGAATGATGCTTGGTTAGGATTCCGGTCGGGTGCCAGATTGGCGGAATTTGTCCCCAACACCATCGCTGACGGATTGCGTGGCACGGTGGGGGTACGCAATTTTGAGATTATCACTCAACATGTGGACGATATTTTACTGGCATCAGAAGCCCGTATCGTAGAAGCTATGAAACTTATCTGGACTAGATTAAAAATCGTCGTAGAGCCCTCTGCGGCCGTTCCTTTGGCAGCCATTATGGATCAGCCAGAGCAGTTTAACGGTAAGAGAGTTGCCATTATTTTGAGTGGCGGCAACCTAGACCTAGACGCCTTGCCTTGGTGATCTTTAATTCATCTCTTAGACGAAAATTGTACCTATGACTTACCGATACTTTATTTGCGATGTATTTACCAACCAACGATTCAGCGGTAATCCTCTAGCAGTGCTGCCTGACGCTGAAGGATTAACAGACCTTCAAATGCAGCAGATCGCGCGGGAGTTTAACTTTTCGGAGACAACATTTGTTTTTCCACCGCGGCTCGGTCAGACCCGTCGAGTGCGTATTTTTACTCCAGCACGCGAGATTCCTTTTGCTGGCCACCCCAATATTGGAACAGCTTTTGCCTTGGCGCAAGAGGGCGCCTTTGGCTGTATCGATGGTGGCCTTAACGTTGTATTCGAAGAGGCTGCTGGATTGGTACCAATTAGTATTAGCCTTGATCAGCAGGGTGATATCAGTTGCGAATTGAATGCACCAGAGCCTTTAAGGCTTGGTCAGGTCGTGTCTCCCGCTTTTATAGCAACTATTTTAAACCTGGATGAGTCCGATATCCGTATTAACACACATGTGCCGCAAGAGGCCTCTGTTGGGTTGGAGTTTTTATTTGTTGAATTAGATACCCATGCCGCCTTGCAAAAGGCTAGCATAAATTTGGAGCAACTAAGGGCGTTAGCTGATCAGGGGTTGTCACCCCATATTCATCTGTACGTGATGAGTGACGGTGAATTTGACATAAAGGCGCGCATGTTTGCTCCTTTGGATGGTGTGCCTGAAGACCCCGCTACTGGAAGTGCAAACTGCGCGCTAATTGCCCTGCTGACTCATTATGACTCCGCTGGCGAGGGAGATTTTAGATGGCGCATTTCTCAAGGTGTTGAAATGGGTCGCCCCAGTGTCCTCCATGGACGTACTGAAAAGAGGAATGGGACGCTCACCGGAGTTTGGATGGCGGGCAATAGTGTATTGGTTAGTGCAGGGCAGATAGAGCTATAAGTCTTATCCATCAGTTGAAGTTTAAAGCTTTGCTCTTTACTATCGTTCGAAATAAAAGAGATTATATTTAATAGTTAGAACACAGAATCAAAAGCCAACCCTATTAGGGTTATTTAATATGAAGTTTTACTAGGAGTTAGTATGTTTAGTCACATTATGATCGGTGCAAACAATATCGAAGAGTCAAAAAAATTCTACGATGCCATTCTCGGAGAGCTAGGTATTAAGCCTGGTATTATAGACCCCAAGGGTCGCTGCTTTTATTTTACTGAATCGGGTGTTCTCGGCTTAAGCGTGCCGATTAACGGTGAGCCAGCCTGTCATGGTAATGGCAGCACTATTGGTTTTAATGTCACCGATACTGCCCAGGGCGATGCCTGGCATGCTGCAGGCGTTGCCAATGGCGGTACTACCTGTGAAGAGACCCCCGGTGTGCGCGCTGGCGGCGATATGGGCGATATGTATCTAGCCTATCTGCGCGATCCTGCGGATAATAAGATCTGTGCGTTGTTGCGTATTGCCTAAGAGTTAACTAACTAATATATTAAGACAGCAAGAAAAATCATCTTGGTCGGTTCCGTTCTTGGGGCAGACCAAGTGTGATAGCCTAATCCAAAGAGCCCTTAAAAGTCACTATGAGTAAAGTCAGCCAGCCACGTTTCCATCTTGCCTTTCCTGTTACCGATCTTGAACAGGCGCGGAGCTTTTATTGTGACGTTATAGGCTGTTCCACAGGCCGTGAGTCAGACCGCTGGATCGACTTTGATTTCTTCGGTCACCAACTGGTCGCCCATTTAGTGGACCCAGCAGATCACCCCTCCGCTGCGACTAATGCAGTAGACGGACACGCGGTGCCAGCGTCTCATTTTGGCGTGATTTTAGATTGGTCCCAGCATGAAATATTTGTCGCTAGGCTAGAAGCCGCGGCAGTTGAATTTGTGATCAAGCCCTACCTGCGCTTTGAAGGGCGCAAAGGCGAGCAAACGACACTCTTTGTTCGTGATCCTAGCGACAACTATTTAGAGTTCAAAGCCTTTCGCGACATCGATATGCTGTTTGACAAAGACATCGATAATTATTAACTAATATGACCCGTAGTGCGTACCCGCTTTGCTCCCTTAATGGGCTTATTTCGGGACTTGTCAACGTGGACTTTAAGTACATTGTCGATAATGTTTTTGAGTGCGATTAACAGCCCTGTAACTAAGAATGCACCGGGCGGTAGGACGATAATTAAAAAGCTGTAATTTGGGCCAAAGGGCTGGATCAGCCAGTTGACGGCAATGGGTCCGAACAAGAGATGCATATCCACAAACAAAGTACCTTGGCCGAGCAATTCTCTAATGGCACCTAGTGCCACTAACACTAATAAAAATCCCATTCCCATCATGACGCCATCGAGGGCAGCAAGACCCACATTGTTTTTACTGGCAAAGGCTTCTGCGCGGCCCAAAATAGCACAGTTGGTTACAATGAGCGGTACAAATATCCCGAGTATTTGATACAGATCATAAGTGTAAGCTTTCATTAGTAATTCAGCGCAGGTGACAAAGGCTGCAATAATGATCACGAACACAGGTAATCGAACGGCGTCATTAACGTGATTACGGATTAAAGACACGATAGTGTTGGAGCCAATAAGCACCATCATCGTGGCCAAGCCTAAGCCTAAAGCGTTAGCCACTGTCGAACTGACCGCCAAAAGAGGGCATAGGCCTAACAACTGAACGAGTGCTGGGTTGTTATGCCAAAGACCATTTCCGGCGACTTCCCTTACGGTTGCATCGCTCATTGTTCCACCTGTCCAGTGCTGTTCGTGGCTTTTTTCTGCGGTTGGTTAAATAGTCTGTCACTGTCTTGATTAAAATAATCTAAAGTTGCCACAATCTGATTAATTACTGCCCTGGGTGTAATAGTAGCCCCGGTAAACTGGTCGAATTGACCGCCGTCTTTTTTAACAGCCCATTGCGAGCGTGCCATATTGGATAGAGACTTACCATTAAAGGCGAGAATCCAATCGTTCTTTTTAAGGTCAATTTTATCACCTAGGCCAGGTGTTTCCTTATGCTGTACTACGCGCACACCGGCAATGGTGCCTTCGTTGTTAACCCCAATAATCATGGCAATATCACCACTGTAACCATCGGCAGTTACTGAGGGAACAATTGCAGCTATAGGAATTGCAGCTATAGGCTCACCGTTATAGCGTGCGATATGGATATTGCCGCCTTTAATAAGGCCCAAGATTGACCAAAAGGCTTCTGGCACAGGTTGGGTATCTAATAGTAGATCATTGTTGTGACGTTCTGGTGGGACTATTTCTAGTAGTGCTCGCTGGGCAGCTAAACGTTCGGCATAGTCGATCTTATCGCGAGTGAGGTTGTCTACCGATGACAATACTAGTGCGGTCGCTAAAGCGAAGAGAGCCAAGGCAATACTGTTGGAGCGAATCGACTTAATGATCATTCTTCCTCCTGCTTTTCAGTCGCCTTGCGCCGGTCAGTATGACCATAGGTACGTGGCAATGTGTAGTTGTCGATAAAGGGCGCGGCAAAGTTAGCTAGGAGTACTGCAAAAGCCATGGCATCGGGGTAATTACCCCAAGCGCGAATAACATAAACTAACAACCCAATCAGCGCACCGTAGATAAGCCGACCACGATTACTGACCGCTGAGGAAACGGGGTCGGTTAGGATAAAGAATGCGCCCATCATCGATGCGCCGCTAAACAGATGCATAATCGGTGAACCGGGACTGTCTGAACTGCCACCATCCCAAAATAAGATCGACATTAATGCTAGGGTGCCGAGCATCGCCAGAGGGCCATGCCACGTAAAAATACGTGTTTTAAGTAAGATTAGACCGCCGATTAAAAATCCAACATTGACCCATTCCCAGCCAACACCGGCAAAGCTTGCTTGGCTGAATAAGGCTTCATTCTGATAAATTTGGTCGACTACCAGCCCGTTACTGTGTTTGAAAAGGTCGAGCGGTGTTGCGCCAGTGACGCCATCAACAGGGGTGTTGCCTGCAAACACGATGCTAAGTGATTCCCATAGGCCCGGATGGGTTACTCCTTCAGGCAAAAGAGATATCGGCGTAACCCAGCTGGTCATTTCAATGGGAAAACTAATAAGTAGTACTACATAGCCAACCATGGCCGGATTAAAGGGGTTATAGCCAATCCCACCATAGAGCTGCTTGGCGACCACAATGGAAAATAGAGACCCCACCACCACCACCCACCAAGGTACTAGGGGCGGTAGGGCTAGGGCAAGGAGAACAGCAGTTACGGCTGCACTGTAGTCTTTTAGATAAAAAGCAATGGGTCTGTTTCTAAGTGCAAGGATCGCTGATTCGGCTATTAGTGAGGTCACCACTGCGATGATTAAATTAATGAAGGTGCCCCAGCCGAATTGATAACTCAGCGCCAGAAATCCAGGCAAGGTAGAAAGCAGTACGAGTTGCATAATCCAACTCGTGCTTTGAGGGTTGTGCCCGTGAGGTGAGCTTATTTGTTTAAATGCCATTAGTCAGTTAGCTCCCTCAGCCGATATTGTGTCTGATCAACTTTTTGTCGCGCGCTTTCGACACTTGCACTGCATATAGTTTGCTGTTGTTTGCTGCCATTTGTGGTGGCTTCTATCAATCGTTTTTCGGCCTCTTGCAGTCTAGACTGTGCCGCCAATAGAGCGCGTTCGAACTTGGCTTTTTGCTGCTCAGGAGATGCTTGTTTGGTTATGACTCGCTGTTGCGCGGCGGCGATAATATCGGCTGCAGAGGATCCGGGTTGTGATGTATTACTAGTCGCTCTCGCTTGTTCGGTTACCAATCGTCGTGCTTCACGTTTAGCTTGCCGTTGCTCATCGGCTTGCTCTAGACGCAATTTGCGAAATTCAAAACGTTGTCTGGCGTTGTCGGCGTCAATTTTATCGATATTGGCTTTGCGAATTTCGCCTTTACTACTTCTGTAGTGCTGAACCAGAGGAATATTGCTCGGACACACATAAGAGCAGGCACCACATTCTATACAGTCGAACAGATTATGTGCTTCTAAACGCTCTTGGTCTTTAGCCTGTGCATACCAGAACAGTTGCTGGGGTAAGAGCGAAACCGGACAGGCTTCAGCGCACAGTCCACAACGTATACAGGCTTGAGCAGGCGTATCAGCTGGAATTTCAGAATGACCGGGCGCCAGTATACAGTTGGTTGTTTTAACCACGGGAACATCGGTAGAGGTTAAGCTAAAGCCCATCATGGGGCCGCCCATAATTAGGCGACTGCAGTTTTTTTCATCAAACTCATTGTGCGTCAGAAGATGGCTTATTGGCGTGCCAATAAGAACCTCATAATTACGGTTAACTCCGCAGGCTCCGCCAGTGACGGTGGTGATTCGTGAAATGAGTGGTTCGCCATCAATGACAGCTCGTTTGATCGCTATAAGCGTTCCGATATTTAAACAAACCATACCTAGATCGATAGGCAAGCCACCACTAGGAACCTCACGGCCGGTAAGTATATAAATTAATTGTTTTTCGCCCCCAGAGGGGTACTTAGTCGGAAAGGGTACTATTTCAATAGAACTCTCTTGGATATATGGTCGCAGTGCTTTGATAGCCTGAGGTTTGTTATCTTCGATGCCAATCACAACTCTCTTTGGGTCGTTCAAAATGTGGCAGACGACCTCTATCCCTTGAATCAGATCTTGGGCTTTTTCGCGCATAGCGGCATCATCGGCGGTGATATAGGGCTCACATTCTGTCGCATTAATAATGAGGGTGTCGATGGCTTTGTCTTTACTAGGACTTAGTTTGATGGCGGATGGAAAACCTGCTCCGCCCATCCCAGCAATGCCGGCATCGGTAATTATCTGTAATAAATCTAGGGGGCCACATCGTCGGAAATCTGTAACACCGACATGCTCGATCCATTGGTCTCTACCATCGCTAGCTATGGTGACGCAGGGGGCGGTTAAGCCTGAAGGATGTGCGACTGGCTGATCATCGATAGCAATCACAGTCCCTGAGGTCGATGCATGTACTGGTAAATTATTTGAAAGGGTTGCCCTTGTTAATGTCTGACCTTTAAGTACAGCCTGCCCAATGGTGACATCGATTTTTGATGGAGAGCCTATATGTTGATGCAGTGGAATCACTAGAGTACCCGGGATGGGTAAGTGCCCAATACTCTGAGTCATTGACTGTGATTTATTTTCTGGCGGGTGAACGCCGCCGGGAGTCTCCCAGGTGCGACTCATGCGGCATCCTCTTGAGATGACATTTTGCTGGTCGCTATAAGGTCAATAGTGGTGGGAGGAGTCGGCCAGTGCCATTGCACGATACCTTGGACAACTGGCAGCATATCGATACAGTCCACCGGGCAGGGTTCAACGCAGAGGTCGCAACCAGTGCATTCGGAGACAATAACTGTGTGCATGAGTTTGGCGGCACCCAATATTGCATCTACTGGGCAGGCCTGTATACATTTGGTACAACCGATACATTCGTCTTCACGAATGTAGGCGATGGTTTTAATTTCTTCCTCTTCACCGTGTTCTTCGTCTAATGCTGGGGCTGGCACATCAAGCAGGTTAGCAATAGAGTTAATGGTGTTTTGGCCTCCCGGAGGACACTTGTTAATCGCATCGCCATCGGCAATAGATTGAGCGTAGGGACGGCAGCCGGGAAATCCACATTGACCACATTGGGTTTGTGGTAGCAGATTATCAATTTGCTCAACAATCGGGTCGCCCTGTACTTTGAACTTTTCAGCGGCGAACCCCAGCAGAGCTCCAAAAACCATCCCTAGGCTCACTAGGGCTATGAGGGCGGCAAGCATTGGTTGTTGCGCTATGCTATCAATCATTCACACTAACCCACTAAATCCCATGAATGCCAATGACATTAGACCGGCGGTAATCATGGCGATGGCGGCCCCTTCAAACGGTTGGGGGATGTCAGCAGCGGCCAAACGTTCGCGCATTGCCGAAAATAAGATTAATACCAGTGAAAAACCGGCACCTGCACCAAAGCCATATAGCGACGATTGCATAAAGTTGAGGTCTTTGCTGGCATTTTGTAGTGCCACGCCCAGTACCGCACAATTGGTGGTTATTAGGGGCAAGAATACGCCCAATACTCGATACAGAAGTGGGCTGGTTTTTTCGATAAACATCTTGGTAAATTGAACCACTGCGGCGATGACTAAAATAAACGCAATAGTGCGAAGGTAAATAAGCCCTAGGGGCATTAATACGAGCTCATTGACGATATAACTAGCCATGGCGGTGAGAGTTAATACAAAGGTTGTAGCCGCTGACATACCAATGGCTGACTCAAGCTTTTTTGACACGCCCATGAAAGGACAGAGCCCAAGGAACTGAACGAGTACATAATTGTTGATCAGAATAGAGCTGACCAGGATGATGGCGAATTCTTGCATGTGCTCAGTATAATAGATGTGGCGGATAACTAGTATGGTGCAATCTGGCGGTGCTATTCAACAACTAAAACACACCTATAGGTAGCTTTTTTACTATCATGAAAACCCCATAATTTGGTGGCCAAATAAATATGAGTAATCCACCATCGGCGTCATCATTAGGTGATTCTTTGACCTGGTTGAGCACCGCTATCAGGTTCTAATAGATAAATACCCTGTTTGTCTGCTGCTGCCAAAACCATCCCTTGGGACATGCCAAAACGCATTTTTCGTGGCGCTAAGTTAGCCACCATTACGGTAAGTCTGCCTTCTAGGTCTGCTGGGTCGTAGGATGATTTAATTCCTGAAAATACCTGACGCATTTCACCACCAATATCTAGATTAAGTTGCAGTAGCTTATCTGCTCCTTCGACATGACTCGCACTCACAATTCGAGCGACACGCAGGTCAACCTTAATGAAGTCATCAAAGCTAATTTCATCGGCTAGGGGTTCATCTACTAAGGCACCACTGATGGGTTTCGGGATTTCCTTAGCAAGATCCTGTTTGCTGGCTTCAACCATGGCATCGACCCTCTCTTTTTCGATTCGCTGCATAAGTGGCTTAAACTGATTAATCTTATGTTCGACTAAGGGATGCTTCACGCTGTCCCACGTTAAGGTGTCATTTAGGAATGACTCGCCCGCTTCAGCCATAGCAGGAAGTACTGGTTTTAGATAGGTGAGCAATACGCGGAATAGGTTAATACCCAGCGAGCAAATGTCCTGAACACTTTGTTGCTGTGATTCATCTTTGTTGAGTTTCCATGGCTCTTTGAGGGCGATATATTCATTCGCCGCATCCGCTTGCGCCATAATTTCTCGAATAGCCTTACCGTAATCTCGATTTTCATAGTGGTTAGCAATTGTACCGGCAGCGCCACTGACCTGTGCCCATAGTTCAGGATTATCAATAGCCGATGACAGTACCCCATCGTTACCGTTGGCAATAAACTTGGCACAGCGGCTGGCGATATTGACAACCTTGCCGACTAAATCACTGTTTACTTTTTGTATAAAGTCTTCCAAATTGAGATCAATATCTTCGATCGTGCCAGATAATTTAGAGGCGTAGTAGTACCTAAGATACTCAGGATGTAGATGATCTAGATAGCAACGTGCATTGATAAAGGTGCCCCGAGACTTAGACATCTTTTTACCATTGACCGTAACAAAACCATGCACGCAAATTTTGGTCGGTGTACGATATTCAGCGCTTTTCAGCATCGCGGGCCAAAATAGGGCATGGAAATTAACGATGTCTTTGCCGATAAAATGATATAGCTCGGTTGGACTGTCTTTTTTCCAAAAATGATCAAAATCTAACCCATCTCGATCACAAAGGTTTTTGAAACTCGCCATGTAACCGATGGGCGCATCTAGCCAGACATAAAAGTACTTGCCGGGAGCGTCAGGAATTTCAAAGCCAAAATAGGGTGCGTCGCGGCTGATGTCCCATTCTTGTAAACCGCTGTCTAGCCATTCACTTAGCTTGTTAGCGACTTCTTTTTGCACGGTACCGCTGCCGACCCAGTCTTTTAAGAATGCTGTAAATTCAGGTAATTTGAAAAAATAATGCTCTGACTCTTTTTCAACAGGCGTGGCACCTGAAATGACGGATATGGGATTAATAAGATCGACCGGCGAGTAGGTGGCACCGCAGGCTTCACAGTTATCGCCATATTGATCATCAGCTTTACATTTGGGGCAGGCGCCTTTGACGTAGCGATCTGCGAGAAAAAGATTCTTCTCTGGATCAAATGCTTGAGTAATGGACCGCTGCGCGATATGCCCATTTGCCTTCAGTAGATTGTAAATTAGCTCAGAAAATTCGCGGTTTTCATCAGAGTGTGTGGAGTGATAGTTATCAACACCAATCAAAAAATCTTTAAAATCTGCTTCATGAATAGCACGCATGTTTGCAATATGTTCTTCGGCGCTAATACCTTTCTCGTCCGCTTTTAACATAATTGCAGTGCCGTGAGCATCATCTGCGGAAACGTAGTAACATTCGTGGCCGCGCATCTTTTGAAAGCGCACCCAGACATCGGTTTGGGTGTACTCTAAGATATGGCCCAGATGCAAAGCGGCATTAGCATAAGGCAAGGCGTTGGTAACCAGAATTTGACGTTTTGACGGCATGTTAGAAATCTTTTTCGGCAGCTTGGAAGAGATGCGAGTATAGCGATTTTATAGTAACTTTTCATGGGCTATTGAGCGAAATAGCGGAGCTAAGTTGTCGTAGTAATTAAATAGAGTATAGGTTGGGGTGATTTAGTGTTAACTCAGGTGAAAAATATTATTGCAGTTGCATCAGGCAAAGGCGGAGTAGGTAAGTCAACAACGGCGGTAAACTTGGCGCTGGCATTGCATCAGGAAGGCTATCGAGTGGGGCTTCTAGATGCAGATATCTATGGTCCAAGTGTTGGTATGATGCTTGGTGTCGAAGAAAATACTCGCCCTGAAGCCGTAGATGAAAAATATCTTAAGCCTATTGAGGCTCATGGTGTTGCTACTATGTCTATGGCCTATTTGGTGACAGATAAGACGCCGATGGCATGGCGTGGTCCTATGGCAGCTGGCGCACTGCAACAATTATTACAGCAAACCCAGTGGGGTGAGCTCGATATACTGGTGGTGGATATGCCTCCTGGTACGGGTGACATTCAGCTTACGTTGTCGCAAAAGGCTCAGGTAGCAGGGGCCGTTATTGTCACGACTCCTCAGGATATTGCGTTGCTTGATGCCCTCAGGATATTGCGTTGCTTGATGCCCAAAAAGGTATTGAGATGTTTCTCAAAGTGAAAATACCGGTGTTAGGCATTGTAGAGAATATGGCAGTCCATGTTTGTACTGAATGCGGTCATGCCGAGCATATTTTTGGCGACGGTGGGGGTCAGAGAGTTGCAGCTGATTACGGTACTGCGCTGCTGGGTAGTCTTCCTTTAGACCTTACGATTAGGCAGCAGGGCGATAAAGGGCTACCTTTGGCGGCGGCTTTTCCAGATCAACCTATTGCACAACAATATCGAGAAATTGCTCGATCTGTGATGACAGCCCTAGAATCAGCACATGCCGATAGTGGTCCCGACATAGAGTTCGAATAACAGAGACTAATCCGACGGCGGTGGGTCTTGCTGAAAAGCTATAAATGCGTATCATACCGTTGGCGTTTTTAAGTCGACTTTTATCGAGTATTTTGCGCGCAATAATCTAACTAAGAGTTATCGAGTATTTTGCGCGCAATAATCTAACTAAGAGAAGTTAATTCATGAGCATTAAATCAGACAATTGGATACGTCGTATGGCCGAGCAGCATAAAATGATCGAGCCCTATGAAGCAGAGCAGGTTCGCTATAATGGAGAGGAGAGAGTTATCTCTTACGGTGTTTCTAGCTATGGATACGATGTTCGTTGCGCCAATGAGTTTAAAATATTCACCAATGTCCACTCAAAAACCGTGGACCCAAAGAATTTTGATGATGACTCCTTTGTTAATATCAGTGGAGATTATTGCATCATTCCACCTAACTCTTTTGCTCTAGCAAGAACGATTGAATATTTCAGGATTCCACGTTCGGTCTTGACTATCTGCTTGGGTAAATCGACCTATGCTCGATGTGGCATTATTGTCAATGTGACACCGCTTGAACCAGAATGGGAAGGGCATGTGACACTCGAGTTTTCTAACACCACTAACCTTCCGGCAAAGATTTATGCGAATGAAGGTGTTGCCCAAATGTTGTTTTTTGAATCCGATGAAGTTTGCGCCACATCCTATGCGGATAGAGGTGGTAAATATCAGGGCCAAACTGGTGTGACTTTACCTAAGGCGTAATTTAAGGCTATCTTTAAACGTTGATATGACTATTGATTGCCGTTTGGATTGAGCAAAGCGTTCTTCAATAAGAGCGCCTGCTGTTGCAATCTTTGGGTATTTTCAGGACCCGTGCGTATAAGCTGCTTTTGCAGTGGTGTTAAAGATTCTAACGACATATCGGCATATTTGTAGGCCACAGAATCCCGAGTTAGGCTAATAGGTTCGACTATAATGGGCGTATTGAGAACCTGATCTATTGCGGTTAACAATATTCCATCCATCTGACGGGGCTTATACCCCATCTCAAGAAATGCGCTTTCTAGCAATGGACGGGCAAAGTGGAACATTTGCGCCATGGATTTCATGTCTAGCGATGCGAGCACTGCCACCGTAGTGTTATATCGCTCATAGTTACCTGCATTCAGCCAAATCACATCGCCGTCGTTATGTGTTGCGAAGCTACTTTGGGGAGAGCTTAGCGGGAAAATCTTACCCAGCATTATACCTCTTGAGAGTCCGTCGAGATAACTAGCCGTTCGTCGAACAAGGTCATCGGCCGCCAGCCAGCTATTTATTTCAGTCTTGCTGCTCATTAATACAATGCGTTCTCGCACGAAATCATCACTCGCATCTAACGACGGTAACGGCGTTTTTACGGGCTCTGACGGAGTCTTGGATGCGCTATTTGGGTGATTAAGCGCTTCTGGTATGGTGGCTTCTGGAACTGTTGTGATTAAGCGCTTCTGGTATGGTGGCTTCTGGAACTGTTGCAGGGATAATGACAGCTTCGACGACTTGTTCAGGTATTGAGAGAAGTTCAGGGTCATTAGGTAGGTCTTTTTGAGCTTGGTAGAGTACACCTCCCACGATAATGAGCGAGGCGAGAGTGCCGAGAGTAAGGATGGATTTACTCTTATTGGTTGCATCTCGTTCAGTCATATCTTTTTCTCTCCAATAGGCTCTAAGGGTAAAATATCGTGCTCGTTCACCCTTCCTTGGATAATTTTTAGTTGGTGGCTGTCGCCCTTCTCAGTATGACTTAATTGTACCACTAAGAAGTTCCAGTCAGTCGCTAGCCAAATAACAGTTTCACGAGTATTACTGTTACTGATTCTACGAATCTTAGTTGTATTCAGGGGGCCGATCTCAGTGTTTAGAATCTCTGATGCTACAACCTCATAATCATACTGCTTTCGCTTATCACGCGCCATGACAGGATAGGAAAGTATCGTTTTTCCTTCTTGCAGGTCATGCCGTAATTGTAACTTGTGAGTAACAATATCAAGCGCGCCAGGCTCGAGAGCAACAACCTGGATTTTATCGTTCTTAGTATATTTAAGTTGTTTCTTGGGCCAATCGAAGACTTGACTCTCTACTCGAGATATACCGACCAGTGAACGTTTGTAGTTGTATTGATAAGGAAGAATTTTCTGATGATCATCGATTATAAATTTAGCGCTTTCTTTAATTTTGCCAAGAATGCTTTTAGCGTTCAAGATTTCTATGTATGAACCATCCTCTAACTGACGAAGTTGGTGGTGGGCCTTGATGGCTAACCCATTGTAATTAGCGCTGTATTGCGCGCTATAAGTGGCTATTTCGTTATTGGTAATCGATGCTGCGGTCAATGAGGGGCTTAACAGTGAGACTGCGGCCGAAATCGCTATGAACCGGATGACTAGAGCGGATCTCTTCAGTGTTGCTGATCTATTCATTTATACCTACACAAGTTTTTAAGCAAGTCGATTAGGCTTTAGAGTGACAAAAACGATTAGCGTTCATTATTAATATCAAATAATATTCCGTTTTCTCCAATCACCACACCGTCCAAGAAGGCTTTGCCATTTTGCGAAGTTAAACGACCGTCACAAAACCATTGAGCCGCTGTTGGGTATATTTTATGTTCCATCGTTAAGACCCGCGCGGCTAAATCTTGAGGGCTATCTGTGGGACTAATGTCGACTTCAGCCTGAAGCACTGGAGGCCCGCCATCTAGTTCTGGAGTCACAAAGTGCACGGTAGCGCCCGCCTTTGAATCACCCGCATCTATTGCCCGCTTATGCGTATCTAGGCCTTGGTAGGCGGGTAACAAAGAGGGATGTATATTGAGTAGCTTGCCTTCAAACTGACTAACAAAGTTAGAGGTTAGGATCCTCATAAAGCCAGCCAAGATGACTAGGTCGGGTGAGAAGTTTTGGATGGCCTCTAAAAGGTGTTGATCAAATTCCTGCCTAGAACTAAAGTCACGATGATCAATAACAAGTGTTGGAATGTTGGCTGTAGTAGCCCGGTCTAATCCTTTAACGCTTGGCTTATTGCTAATCACCGCAGTGATCTGAGCTTTTATTTGATTATTATCGCAAGCATCGATGAGTGACTGCAGGTTAGAGCCGCTTCCGGAAATAAGGACGACTATGCGAAAAGTTGGCTTTTGGCCAGTACTCATTGAGCAAGCCCTAATAGTTGGACTTGATCGTCGCCAGCTTTCATCTCATCAATCGAGCCGAGGATAAAGGCTGTTTCACCGCTATCAGCCAAAATAGTCAATGTATTCTGTGCACTTGATGCGGGCACACAGATAACCATGCCGACACCACAATTAAGGGTGCGATGCATTTCATGTTCGTCAATATTGCCACCTTGCTGCAACCAATCGAAAATAGATGGCCGTACCCATGAGCTGGTATCAATAATTGCTTTAGCATTTTCCGGCAGTACACGTGGAATATTTTCGAGTAAACCACCACCTGTAATATGGGCTAGGGCGTTTACAGGAGATTGTGCAATCAGACCAAGTAGTGACTTTACATAGATTTTTGTAGGGGCCATGAGTAAATCAATGATCGGGACCCCATCAAGTGTTGTGTTTGCGGGGTCTGTGTTGGTAACCTCAAGTACTTTGCGTATCAGAGAATATCCATTGGAATGGGGGCCGCTAGAGGCCAAGCCAATTAATGTATCACCTATTGCAACTTGACTACCGTCGATGAGTTTGGACTTTTCGGCAATACCGACACAAAAGCCAGCAAGGTCGTAGTCTTTATCTTCATACATCCCAGGCATTTCAGCGGTTTCACCGCCAATCAAAGAACAACCGGAAAGTTCACATCCGTCAGCTATACCATTAACGACAGCTGCCGCAGTCTCTATGTCTAGCTTCCCTGTTGCGTAATAGTCTAAGAAGAAGAGAGGTTCTGCGCCACATACAATGAGGTCGTTCACGCACATTGCCACCAGGTCAACACCTACAGTGTCATGCTTGTTATGATCCAGTGCGAGCCGAAGTTTGGTGCCTACACCGTCAGTACCAGACACCAATACGGGTTCTTTGTATCCTGTGGGTAGCTCGAAAAGTGCGCCAAAACCACCCAGACCTGCCATGACTTCAGGGCGGCGAGTACGCTTTGCGGCACCTTTTATTTTTTCGATCAGGGCGTTACCTGCATCAATATCGACACCAGCATCTTTGTAGCTCAAAGATTGATTTTTTTCGGACATGGGAGGGTTCCTTTGGAAAACCGGTATTTTAGCGCGGCTGTTAGGCGGGCGCTATTTTTTAATTAATCTTATTTTACTCAGTGTATTTCTCAGTGGAGGAGTCTAATCTTGATTAACCACTGGTACAATGTCAGACATTAGGTTGGAGTAAATATGTTACGGCATTTTTTGATTCTAGTATTGTTCTTTGTTAGCCCGTATTGTGCGGCTGAAGAGGTTAATGATTTATATAGCGCCATGGTGCCTATAGCAGATCAAGGCTCTTCTGCACGCGAACAGGGGGTGTTAGATGCCTTGAAAAATGTGCTCATAAAATTAACGGGCAATAGTCAAACCTTTCAATCAACTCGCCTCGCTCCATATTTGAGTGATGCTAATGGTTACGTCGACGCCTTAAGTTTTGAGGACTTGCCCCTTAATGTAAGCGTAAAGGATTCTCAGTCTGATAGTCCGGTTTTTGGCTTGAGAGTTAAATTTTCGCGCTCGGCAATAGATCTATTGATCCGACAGGCACAATTACCGATCTTACCCTCAAATAGGCCTAAGTTCCTAGTTTGGATTATCCGTGATGACCCAACTGTGGGTCGCGGATTTATCGGAGAAGAAATATCGGTAAAGAGCACTATAGATTCTGGCGACACAGATTTTTTAGAGCGTTTTGACCGGGCTATGCGATCCCGTGGGATTCCTTACATACTCCCTACTTTTGACCTAGAGGATCAATTAGCCTTACCGATAGAGCAAGCGTGGAATCTAAAAGCTGATGACCTTGCACTGGCTTCCCAGCGCTACCAAACAGACGGTTGGATTGCTTTACGGTTTTATCGTACATCTACTGGGGAGGTTCGTGGTTCGTGGTTATCTCAGGCAGGGGGGCGTCGACAGTTAAACGATTTCCGATCTGAGGGGGACGAGCATTTTTTAGCCATGACCGTTGATAATTTACTCGATCGTATGACCCGGTCTTTTAGTTATATACCTCGATCAGATACCAATGAATTATTGCTAGAAATTTATAATATTAATTCATACAGCGCTTATCACTCGGTACTTAAGCAACTCAAAAAATTAGAGGTTATAGACTCGGTTGATCTATTTTCTGCAAGAGGAAATCAGATTATAATGTCGGTAGAGGCTGAAGGTGGCCAAGAATTACTGAGTAATGCCCTTGTGCGCAGTGGCCGATTTCGCGATCGGAATGCTGATATAGAGACAGAAAATCAGCAGCTTACATTCGATTGGATTAAATAATGCAAAATTTTCAGCAACTTAGTTTGCCAGTTGCCCTGGACGATCAGGCGACCTTTGATAACTTTTATGCGCCCAATGGTACGCCGCAGCACATGGCAACCTTTTTACTAAAAGATGATGGCAGGCGTTTTGCTTATTTGTCTGGCGCTAGTGGTGTGGGCTTGTCGCACCTTCTTCAGGCGAGCTGTCAGACCACTGCACTTGGGCATAATTCTGGCGCGATTTATTTACCCTTAAAGGAATTGTGTGGCTACCCCCCGGAACAGGTTTTTGAAGCCCTTGAATTGGCCCCAATAGTCTGTATTGACGACTTGCAGTTGGTCGCGCATCTTGAGGAGTGGCAAGTACCACTTTTTAACTTATTTAATCGATGCCGGGATAGTGGTTGCCGTCTCATCATCTCTGCGCACAGCAGTCCAGATCATTTGGGCTTGAAATTACAAGATTTACTGTCTAGGTTGAAATCCGGCGTATCTCTGCATCTACCGGCCTACAAAGACGAAGATCAAAGGCGGCTTTTACAGTATCGCGCTAATAGCCGTGGTTTATATTTGTCCGATGAAGTGGCTAATTTCTTGCTGAATCGGTTACCTAGAAGCAGTCATTCCATGATGCAGGCTTTAGAGGTGCTGGATAAGGCCTCACTGCGAGAACAGCGAAGATTAACATTACCTTTTGTCAAAGAGTTTCTTGATTTATGACGCTAATATTGAGCCATTAGGGCTGTCTTGAATCAGTCTAGCCCTAACTCTAATGTCGCGCTGTCTTTAATTAATTTTGCGATGAAGCCCTGAGCGTGTAGTCGATCGAATGCGTCCACCACCTCTGGGTCAAACTGCTTTCCCTTATGAACGTGTAAATAATCCAACGCATGCTGAATAGTCCAGGCTTCTTTATAGCAACGTTTGTTAACCAAGGCATCAAACACATCGACTAACGCGACTATTCGCGCCGCTAAGGGTATTTGGTCGCCCTTTAGGGCTTTCGGATAGCCTTTACCGTTCCAGTGTTCGTGATGGGACAGTGCAATATCTTTGGCCACTTCCATATGGTCCATGCGCCCGAGGATAGAAGCGCCAATTAGGGTATGCGTGCGCATGACTGCAAATTCATCTTCCGTCAGCTTGTCCGGTTTTTGTAATATGGAATCAGGAATACCCATTTTACCGATATCGTGAAGTCGAGCTGCCTGTCCCCAGTGCTGGGCTTTTTTTACTGTTAACCCAAGTTCTACAGCCACTAACCGAGTGTAGGCGGCGATTCGATTAAGGTGCATGGCAGTGTCATCGTCTTTATGTTCAGCCATTTCAGCGAAAGTATTAATTGCTTGCTGATAGGTTCGGTCAAGTTCGTTGTACAGATTCAGATTTTCTAAAAGGCTACTGCAATGGTTAACGAATACTTCGATCAGAGAGCGTTCAGAAGGCGTGAGACTGACGCCGGTTTGTAAATAGACAAAAGCAACCAGTACATTCCCAGATTTCATTGGTACGAGCAGTTCACTAGCATCGACACTAGAGTCACTATTGGAGGATAGCTCTATGCATCGCTGTAACAGCGTAAAGGTTTCAGTAGAACGTTCAGGAAGGTTTGAAAAGCGGCCTTGTGCGCTACTTATTGTTGGTTTTCCATCTTTAACATAAGCAACAAATCCATCCAGTTTAAAATCGATCAGTAATGAACTAGTAGCGCAGAAAAAAATCATCTGATCTAGCAGCGCTTTAAACAATAGCGTTTTGGACTCTCTTCCAAGCGCGGAAACCTTTGGTACTTGGTTAAGTATCCTCTCTAAGCCCTCTCGATGGCGTTTGAGATTCAATAAATTGTCATAACTCCTGATTGCCAAGCGCATTTTCGAATGCAAATTTGTTGTTGTTAGATTAGTTTTTGATAAATAGTTATCAATATCATAGTTATCAACGACATATCTTTCTGGCGCTAGCCCGGGTTGGCCTGTGCAGATAATTATTCTAGACATCTGATTGTTAATTTTGTCGCGAATATACTTCACAAGTTGCAGCCCATCATCTTCATTCTCCATCACTACATCCAACACCACTATGGCGATATCTGAGTGTTGATGCAGGATTTCTTTTGCCTGACCCAAGCTGTTGGCTGTAAGTATTTCCAGTGACTTTTGGGCGTAGGTGAAGTTACGAAGACTCAGTTGCGTAACTTTTATGATGTCCAAGTCATCGTCTACCAGTAATACTTTCCATGACTGGCTATGCTCCGGAAACATACTACCTGTCGTAATTGCGGGCTTACTTATTAATTTCATTGCCATTCTTCCTGTGGATAAGGCTTCTCTATGATGTAAAAACAGCGACTAGTTAAGCGGTTAATGGAAACTCTGCATGGAAAGTTGCGCCTGCACCTGCTGTTAGATCACTCCTCAATGTGCCCTTTAGTTCTTGCGTGACAATAGTGTGGCAAATGTATAAGCCTAGCCCCCGCCCTTGTGCGGGCCTATTGGTAGCAAAGGGTTCAAATAGTCTATCTGCTATAGCAGCGTCTATGCCTAGTCCATTGTCGTGATACTCAAGAGAAATGGTTTCTTTAATTGGATCGACCCGCCAATTTATTGTAATAGTTGGCGTTTGTTGCAGAACACTACCATCGGGATATCCATGGGTAAGGCTGTTAACGATAAGGTTAGTGATTAACTGTTCTAAGAGGGATGGTTTGCCTTCTAGAGTAATGTCATCGGAGCAGTTAACCAACACTTGTACTGACTTAGCTTTGAGTTCGTGGTTTAAATTTTGAGCAGTATCTTGAGTTAATTTACTGAGATTAAACTCATGATTTTCTTCGCTGTATTTATCAATGGAGCTTTGTTTGAACATGTCTAATAATCGTCCGGCGCGGGACAGATTTATTGATGCTATGAGTGCTGTTTCAGTAATATGAGTTACATTGTTATCGATGTTTTTGTTGTTCCCCTCAGGCAACGTCAAAAGACGATCTTTCAGGTCTGCAATAGACTCTTCAATCTGGCTTGTAGCACTTACAGCAATACCCAAAGGGGTACTCAATTCGTGTGAAAAACCAGATACCATGCGGCCCAACGAAACAATCCGCTGGCTCTCTACCAGTGCCTGTCGCGTGGCTTTCAAGTGCTCAAGGTTTTTTTCTGCGTCAGTTTTTTTCTTATCTAGCACTTTTACTTGGTCGACGATGGTGCTCATCATCGGCCGAAAAATAAACAAGGCCTCTAGCATTAGAATAACCATTGTTATGCCCCATAGGGCTATTTCAACTTGACCCATAGTGGCAATGGCATTTTCAGATTCATCAACATGAGCTTGAACCACGAGATGCATTGATTCTAGAAGCCGCTCAGTTTGGTCCTCAAAACGATCAGGTAGCAGGGGCAGGTCTTCTATTGTATCGTCGGTTTTAGATGTTAGTTTTCGCGCCGCGGCGACATAGGTTGAAATTTCTTTGTTTAGATTGACAGGAGGATCAAAATAAAGAGATTTGACTCTTGGGTTCATTTCACCACCCAAATTTTTAGACGCCTCGCGATCTAGTAGGGACTGATGGTTTTGTTCTAAAGCACTTGCGGCTTCATCCAAGGCCAACCGATAACCCTCGTGATGTGAGTCTCCATGGGACGCTATGAACGCAACGTGGTATACCTTTATTTGCTCTAACAAAAAACGTTCTGCACCGGCCTTAGCTATCGTATTGGATGAGTATTGTTGGTCTGCAATAATCTTGGACGCTATGAACGCAACGTGGTATACCTTTATTTGCTCTAACAAAAAACGTTCTGCACTGGCCCTAGCTATCGTATTGGATGAGTATTGTTGGTCTGCAATAACCCTTTGAAAGGAGTAAGTTGAGAGCGTTATCATCATAGCGATGAAGGAAAGGGCTATAACGTAACGTGCAGTAAGGCTTTTACTGCTTAAATAATTATTTGATCGTGCATACATTCAACGCATCCTTTTTATGAATATCCATTTTATCCTTTTGATATAGATACTTGCATACTGACAGGTAAATTTTAAAGAGTATACACTTAAGTATAAATAATCAGGAATTACAATAAATTTTGGGAGTGGATCTAAGGGTAAAGCTTAGAATTTTTATGACAGAAAACCCCTCGAATTTCGAGATTTTCTGCTGACTGAGAGTTTTGTGTGAGTTGTCTACAGAGGGCAGTCTTCGCAGTATAAATAAAGTCCTCTGGGATCATTAAGATTGTCGATCATTATCAGGGGGCCAAAGATTTTCTTGGCATAACGCTGAAGGCTTTGAGGAATGCCTGTTTTAACATTAGAACCTAATCCCAAGTAGTGCAACGATTCGGTGACATTACCGTTGATTTCAGTTAACAGGGTTTCGATAGGTGACATCTGTTTGCGACGGTAGTCAATCTCATAGTCCTCTAGATTTGCAAGTCCAGCGGCTACTTCGATAGCATCGTTGAGGTCTCCTAGCTCATCAATTAAACCATTCGCTAATGCTTGATTACCGGTCCAAACTCGGCCTTGAGCAATTTCGTGGACATCAGCAGGTGTCGAGCCACGACCGTTAGCGACAAGTTCAAGAAAGCGAGTGTAGATATGATCGACACCAGATTGGAAAATAGCTTTTGTTTGCAGGGATAAGGGCCGATCAATTTCCATCATAGCCGAGATGTCGGTGGTACCAACGCCATCTGAATAGACACCCAAATTCGCGAGGGATTGGTCGATAGTTGGGATTACCCCCCAGACACCAATCGAGCCAGTTATACTCGTCGACATGGCCAAGACTCGGTCAGTTTCTGCCGCAATCCAATAACCTCCAGAAGCGGCGACACCGCTCATTGAAACGACCACTGGGATTCCTTTCTTGCGTGTAGCATTGATGGAATCGCGAATAATCTCTGAGGCAAAAGCACTACCTCCACCACTATCAATACGCAATACAACCGCCTTCACGGACTCATCTTCGCGTAATTCCGTAAAAATACCTGCAAGCGTATCTCCTCCAATACTTCCCTCAGGTTGCTGACCATCCATAATGGTACCGCTGGCTACGACCAGAGCAATTTGGTTTTCTTTATCAGAAGATTGGAGAGTGTTTAGCCTGATATTTGCGAGGTAACTATCCATGTCGATACTGTCAAATTCGCCCTCTGAACCTGGGATGCTATCGTTCAAATAATCGATGATCTGCGTGCGAGTAGCAATGACATCAATTAATCCAATTTCTTTGGCAAGTGCTGCGAAGTCACCACCATTATCTGCCAGTGTGAGATGAAGATTGTTGGCATAGTCATTAATAGTGCCAGTTTCAAGCAATCTCAAATCTTCAATCTCTGCAATATAGAACTGCCACAGATCTCCAAGTAAATGCTGTGTTTCATCTCGTACCTGCGGAGACATGGTATTGCCCATTAATGGCTCTACTGCGCTTTTGTATTGCCCAGCACGAAAGATGTTTATTGTGATTTTCAGATTGTCCAGTGCTTCTTTAAAGTAACTGCGATAAGAGCCAAAGCCCGTTATCATTACCCCGCCAAGCGGATTTAGCATAATTTCATCGGCGTGAGCAGCAAGAAAATATTGTGATTGAGTGAAGTTGTCGCCTATGGCAATAATCGTTTTTTGGGCACCAAAGCGCTTTAGTGCTGAGCCAATTTCTTCCAGTTTGCTCAGACTGCCGCCGGCCATATCGTCTGTATCAAGAAGTAGGTGTGTAATTCTTTCATCATCAAGAGCCGTGTCTATTGCTTCAACGACATCTCTGACGAGTGTTTCAGAGTTTTGCTGATCATCTTGAAAAAGAATTTGATTGAAAGGATCCGTATATGTTTTTTGATCAACAAGAAACCCTTGCGGGGCAAGATAAAGAGCGCCTTTCTCTGGTATGGGCTGTAGGTTCTCACCAAACATACCGCCAATAGCGAGGATAAAAAAGCCAAAAATCAAAAAACTAAAGACATTCCGAATAGTGGTAAAAATACTTCCAAGTACACTAAAGGCACGCTTGAAAAGGCCTGGTTTTTTCTCGGTCATCTAAAGATCCTTTGAAGTCTTATGGGTTATCACAGGTTATGTTTTTGTTTCACGCGCGCTGTTACAGAGGCTGAGCTAAACAATATAACAGTCAACGCTAGCTCTATCATATCTAAAGCTAATGGCTCTGGCTTGCTCATCTTGGCGATGGCTATAGCAAAGTATAGCAAGAGCACAAAGCCTAGCCAGATTAGAGTGCGTGTGTCACCCCTAATAATCCCGGGAATAAAGATTACCAGCGGTAGTAGGTATAAAAAGTAAATCACGCCAGGTGCGTGTTGCTGCCAAAGATTTACTGTCAGCGTTAGGAGTAAGATAAAAAAGCTCCCGCGGGTGGTAAGTTGTGCGGTAGATAATATTGATTCAATTTTCAAGATGGGGTGCCTTGTCATTATTTAATGTTACGGTTGGTGCAAAGTATTTTATAAGATTAATTTTTTTGCCAGCATGGCTACGCGATGGCCCTGACAAAGTATTTTATAAGATTAATTTTTTTGCCAGCATGGCTACGCGATGGCCCTGAGCCCTCGCGATTTGAATTTCAGCATCACTTAGGGTGGCTGCTTCTACATGGCTGGCGCCATAGGGGGTTCCGCCACTCTTAGTTTGCGCCAGTGCAGGCTCTGAATAGGGCACACCGGCAATCACCATGCCATGATGTAACAATGGAATCATCATGGATAACAAGGTTGATTCTTGGCCCCCATGTAGGCTTGACGTTGAGGTAAAAGCGCCTGCAGGTTTGTTTGTTAGTGCGCCGCTCAGCCAAAGACCCGATGTGCCATCAATAAAATACTTTAGTGGCGCCGCCATATTGCCAAATCGAGTTGGGCTGCCGATCAGTAATCCGGCGCAATTAGCCAGATCTTCTTCGCTGCAATAAATGTCGCCCTCATTTGGAATATCATCTTCAATCGCTTCACACACTGTGGATACCGCGGGCACAGTGCGAAGCATGGCTTCCACTCCGGCGTTTTCAACGCCAAGAGCTATCTGATCTGCTAGCATTTTCACATGACCGTTACGACTGTAATAAAGGACCAAGATATAAGGTGTAGTTATTTCAGTAGTCATTACATTATCTCTCTGACATTTTCAGGAGGTCGCCCAATTACTGCTTTGTTATCGGACACTACAATCGGACGTTCGATCAATTTTGGGTATTGAATCATGGCGTTGATTAGCTGCTCGTCAGTCACTTCCGGCGCACCTAGTTTGTTTTCCTTGAACTCACTTTCTGTCCGTCTAATTATCTCTCTAGGCGCCATGTTAAGTTTAGCCAATAAGCTAGTCAGTGTTGGCTTATCGATGGGTGTTTCTAGATAGAGGACAATATTTAAGTCGACCTTTTCAGATTGCAAAATTTCTAATACCTTTTCAGATTGCAAAATTTCTAATGTCTGTCGTGACTTGGAGCATCGTGGATTATGATAAATAGTGATCATGGCATTTAATAGGATTGCGAATTTACACTCATTGTAAGGCCAATCAAGAAAAACCAAAAGACATGCCCACAAAGCCTGCTGATAGACGCACTGATTTCACATGATTCTCGCTACTTCAACTAAATCATATGGTGTAAACTGTGGCGTCTTGATGAGTATGTGCTCGACACTGAGCTGCAGTGATAAATGCCTTAGCGGTGTAATGAACCATTTTTCGTTACGGGTAACCTGCTGTCGGTGTAATAAACCATTTTTCGTTACGGGTAACCTGCTGTCATTATATTGGCAAAAAGTGGAAAGAAAATTTTATGTTAAAAAGAATAATGCTGGCGACTTGTTTGCTGTTTGGCTGTTCAAGCGATGCCAGTTACCCTTTAGTGCAAGGCGGCAGTCTCAACCTGACAAACCCTGAGAAACTAATAGTGATTAATTATTGGGCAGTCTGGTGTGCACCGTGCCGCAAAGAAATCCCTGAACTTAACGAGTTGGCAACTCATTATGCTGAAACAGTCACTGTGGTGGGCGTTAATTTTGATGGTTCCCAGGGTCAAGAATTATTGGGTGAAATAGAAAAGTTGGGTATTGAGTTTCCTAGTCTAGTTGGAGATCCGCGGGGTGTTTGGGGTCTTGAGCCTGTTACTATACTTCCGGAGACGCTGATTATCAGTCCCGAGGGTAAGTTATTGCATCGATTGATCGGCCCTCAGACATTAGCTTCTATCGAGGCGCTTTTAGAATAGAGACCCCCGATAGGGTATATGAGTAATCGATCTTATTGGTTTAAAGTACAGTTATACTGGTTTTTTGAAATAGTTAATGAGAGGTGTTTATGAAGGACTTACGCAAGTTTTATATTAATGGCGAGTGGGTTGATCCAACTCACAGTAATGATCTGGAGGTTGAAAACCCAGCCAATGAGGAAATGGTTGCAACCATTTCTCTTGGGGGCGAGACCGATGTTAATTTGGCGGTTGCTGCTGCTAAGCGCGCATTCGCAAGTTACTCCCGGACTAGTATCGAGGAGCGGGTTGCCTTAATGGAGAAACTACTACAAATCTACATGGATCGCTACGACGAGATGTCGGTCGCTATTTCTGTGGAGATGGGCGCGCCGATTTCCTTCGCTACTGCTGCCCAGGCAGACACTGGCCGCGGTCATATAAATACTGCGTTGGAAGCATTAAAACAATTTGAATTTGAGCGTCAAGTGGGCAACACACGAATTGTGAAAGAGCCGATTGGCGTTTGTGGTTTTATTACCCCTTGGAATTGGCCTATTAATCAGATCAGTTGCAAGGTTGCACCCGCCTTAGCGACTGGATGCACTATGGTTCTTAAACCCAGCGAAATTGCGCCAATATCGGGTTATCTGTTTACCGAAATAATGCACCAAGCTGGGTTTCCCGCAGGTGTTTACAATATGGTTAATGGCGATGGACCCAATGTGGGCGCGGTAATTGCCAGTCATCCTGATGTTGATATGGTTTCTTTTACAGGCTCCACGCGAGCTGGAATCTTGGTGGCTCAAGCTGCGGCTCCAACGGTCAAAAGAGTAACTCAAGAACTTGGCGGCAAGTCACCTAACATCATTTTTGATGATGCGGACCTTGAGAGTGCAGTCAGTGGCGGTGTTATGAGGATGATGAGTAACACTGGACAGTCCTGCAATGCGCCTTCGCGTATGTTAGTCCAGTCTTCGGTTTATGATCAGGCTGTTAAGATTGCCAAACAGGCAGCTGAGAGCGTAGTGGTTGATCAACCGACTAGTCAAGGCGGGCATATAGGGCCATTGTCTAGTCGAGTGCAGTTTGAAAAGGTGCAGGGATTAATTGAAAAAGGTATTTCAGAAGGCGCGACGTTGGTGGCCGGAGGTTTAGGTAAGCCAGAAGGATTTGATTCTGGTTATTTCGTAAAGCCAACGGTTTTTGCTGGGGTTAACAATCAAATGACGATTGCGCAGGAGGAAATATTTGGGCCTGTGCTGGCTATGATTCCGTTTGATACAGAGGAGCAAGCCATAGAGATCGCTAATGACACACCTTATGGGTTGGCAGCCTATTTTAGCACTTCTAACGCAGAACGAGCTAGGCGAGTGGGAAGTCAATTGCGGGCTGGTATGGTAAGTGTCAACAGTGCATCTCAAGATTATGCTGCGCCTTTTGGTGGTTACAAGCAATCAGGCAATGGCAGGGAGTGGGGCGAGTTTGGTTTTGATGATTATCTGGAAATAAAAGGGATCACTAGCTAACATGGCTATTCTGAGGCCGATTCCCAAGCGTGAACGAACTGCTTGACTGGTCAGAGAGGGTTGATGTTGTTCGATTGTTGGAGCCTATAAAGACAGTGCATTTAACAACTGCGGCATTATCGACCCGAATCTTGCTCTTTGTTTGCTGTGACTGCGTAGACAAGGCCGCCCGCAATAATAATGGCTAATCCAATCAAACCCTCTTGTGGACGTGAAATTAAAACGTAGGCAAGAGTCCATAAAGTGACCGCTAGATAGATCAAAGGAACCAAAGGGTAGCCAAATGTGCGGTATGCGCCTTTCACATTAAGTTTTTTATAGCGCAGCACAAAAACACCGATCACTGAAAATAACGTATTAATACCTAGTACGAAGCTGGAGAAAATTAGCACCGACTCGAAGGTTGCGCTAACAATAAAGATGATTGCCAGCAGGCATTGAAAGACAATTGCAGTCGCAGGTATTCCGGCGCCATTGACGCGGCTGAGTTTATTGAACAGCGTAAAGTCCTCGCCAATGACCTGTAATACTCGTGGGCCGGCCATCGTCATAGCACTGACGGTTGAGATAAGCAGTAAGGCTAGAACGCCGCCCATGATTTTTCCGGCATTGCCGCCTAGAGCATGTTCAGCAGCGATCAATCCGATCTCTAACTTACCCTCTAATATGTTAATCGGAGCTGAGTTTAAGAAAGTGAAGTTCAGCAGTAAATAAAGAACCATAACGGTGCCGGTTCCGAAAAATAAAACGATGGGTAGGTTGCGTTGTGGGTTGTCCAGTTCACTGGTGACATAGGTGACTGCATTCCAGCCAGTATAAGCGTAGTTCACATAGATTAGAGCCACTGCGAAAGCCCCGCCGAATAAAAGCGTCTCATCGCCTGTTTGAGGCATTAAATTAATGGCCTGCGGGCTGTTTCCCCAGACAAAAAGAATCAGGCAAAACAGCAAAATCAAAAGTACTTTTAACACCGTAAAAACCTGTTGTACCTTACTGCTCGCGCTATGGGAAAGGCAATGCACAATGGTGAGCAATACAACTAAGGTCACTGCCGACAAGGTTCCAGATAGTCCAGGAAATACCGCCGACAGATAGGCGCCAAAAGTCATGGCGGCCAAGGCTACCGGCGCGGCAAACCCAACAGTTGCAGATACCCAGCCCGAAATAAAGCCGGCACAGGGATGATAGAGCCGACCTAGGAAATTATATTCACCACCTGAGCGAGGTAAGTTTGCGCCCAGTTCAGCATAGGTGAGCGCGCCACACAGAGCGGTTAAACCGCCAATAAACCACAGCATCATCAAGACAAAGAAAGATTGAATACCCAGCAACTGAAAGCCCAGACTGGTAAACACGCCTGTGCCCACCATGTTGGCTATCACTACGGAGACGCCTGTAGTTTTTGAGAATTTTTGCATGACTATCCGACAGCTTAATACTGAGTTTTTGGCACTTTACAGTAGCTTGAGATTGAGTGCAGTAAATACCGCGCACCATTGTAATGACACCTATAAGGTCATAAGATAATCAACCGATTTAACCCAGTAGTCCTGAGTACGTATTAAGGGATAAGCAAGACAGGCTGAGTAAACTCCGTTTAGATGCATAATAAAGCGAAAATAATAGGGATATCTATGAAAAAGGGATTGCAGGGTTTAACCGCTTTAGCGGGTTTATTGATGTTACTGGGTGGGTTGGCGTTCGTTTTTTCCCCAGCGATAATGGAGCCCTATTTTTCAGTTAGAGCGATTCAGAGCCATGGTATGGGGACACTGCGCGGCGATCTTGGTGGTGCCTTTTTGTCGTTAGCTGCCTTTACACTATATGGATCTCGGCCGGGAAACGCTAAGTGGTTGGCAGTCCCTGTGGTTTTTCTATGCGCTATTTTGTTTGGACGTATGGTTCATGTCGTATTAGATGGACTAACACAGGATGCTATTCGCTCGATCGTGATTGAATTGGTGGGTTTAGTGTTACTTGAGAGAGCACGACGCACTCTTTAGAATATTATCAAAGGGGAATAAAACAATGATGATAAAAACAACAGCGCTTATCTGTGGCTTGGCTATTAGCATGGTGGTGGCAGCGGAGTCAGAAAAACAGGTTTATTTTGGCGATACTCACCTGCATAGCTCCTATTCTTTTGACGCATTTTTAAATAACAACCATAGTGCCGATCCCGACACCGCCTATCGTTGGGCTAAGGGCCAACCTGTCATTCATCCTTATAACCGCACGCGAGTTCAAATTAATACTCCGTTAGATTTCTTGGTGGTCTCAGATCATGCGGAGATGCTGGGTGTGATGCGAGCCGTTCGCAATGATAAATTCGTCGGCGAAGATCTTGGATGGTGGGCTAGCTTGAAGCGTTGGTATGCCTTTAGACTGATGAATCAAGCTATCGACGATGACACTGGGCTGCAATTTTTTGGTCGATTTTTACCTAAGAACGCCTCAAGTGATGGCCATGGTGACCCCGTTAAAGACCCTAATAATAACATTTCAGATGTCGCTATTTTTGGCGATACCACTAAAACGTCTACCCTTGCTTGGCATGATATTGTCGATGCAGCAGAACGCCATAATGATCCTGGTACGTTCACGAGTTTATTGGGTTGGGAGTGGAGTTCAATTCCTCTGGGGGCTAATTTACACCGGATTGTGATTACGCCGGATGGCGCTGATAAAGGTAAGCGGGGCTAATTTACACCGTATTGTGATTACGCCGGATGGCGCTGATAAAGGTAAGCAATTTTTACCCTATGGCTCCAATCAAAGTCAGTATCCAGAGGACCTTTGGCAGTGGTTAGATGACACACAGCAACGCACAGGCACTAGGTTTCTTGCAATTCCTCATAACTCCAATATTTCTAAAGGTTACATGTTTGACGACACAACCTTGCGAGGCCAACCCATTGATGCAGACTATGCTCGGCGCAGAATTAAGTGGGAGCCTATCGTTGAGGTCACGCAAATTAAGGGCGATAGCGAGACGTACAGTGATTTTTCTCCGGATGATCCGTTTGCTGATTTTGAAAACTATGAGCACTACATTCAACAAGGCCAGGCAGGGTACGCTCCAAGTGAAGCTGATTTTATTCGACCAGCGCTTAAAAAGGGCTTAGCTGTTGGTCAGAAAATTGGCGTCAATCCCTATAAATTTGGATTGATAGGGTCAACTGATGCTCACTCAGGTCTTTCTTCGTCAGAAGAGGGTAATTTTTGGGGAAAAATGGCCAAGGACTCCACTCCAGAAACAAAAAAGCGGGGAGGTATAAGCCCAGTAAGTAGCAATGGTTGGGATATGTCAGCTTCGGGTGTGGCAGCAGTGTGGGCCACAGAAAATACACGCGAAGCCCTCTATGCGGCTTTTAAACGTAAAGAGGTTTACGCAACATCCGGCCCTCGTATGCGCGTACAGATGTTCGCTGGATGGGATTTCCCAGAAAATGCCGCGATAGCTGAGGATTTCGGTGCCATTGGTAACCAGTACGGCGTTCCGATGGGCGGTGATCTGATAGCTACTGGCGAGGATAATAAAGCGCCTAGTTTTCTCATCAGAGCGGTCAAAGGTCCTGTTGATGCCAACTTAGATCGGGTGCAGGTCGTCAAGGGCTGGGTTGATAATAGCGGTCAACAACAAGAGAAAGTGTATAACGTCGCTTGGTCCGATAATCGAGAATTGAGTGCCGAAGGAGAGTTGCCAGATGTTGGCAATACGGTTGATTTAAGGTCTGGTCGTTATACCAACACCATTGGCCAAGCTGAACTGGCAGTGCTGTGGGTTGATCCTGATTTTAACTCTGGACATTCGGCTTTTTATTACACTCGCGTACTTCAAATTCCGACGCCTCGTAATGGGTTGTTGGATAGCTTAGCGTTGGAGTTAGATAAGCCTCCAAGAGGGCCTAAAACGCTTCAAGAACGCGCTTATACCTCACCCATTTGGTACCAATCACAATGACAAAAGGTGTAGCATCTGGGGTTAGTCTTATATGATTTTTTTTCCCAGGCAGGTCTTCAAAGAGCCACTATTTCAATTTCTGATTATTGGTTTAGTATTGCTTGGCGGCGAGCGACTGATAAATGCTGAAGATTACAGCGACGATCAATATAGTATTTTTATTGATGATCAATTGCTCGCCCAATTTATGCAGCGTGAGGCTAAATCATTTAAACCAGAGGATGCCCTAAAGACCATCCAAGGTCTCACTCTTGCCGAACGCCAGCGTCTAATAGAAAGCTATGTGCAAAGTGAAGTTCTGTATAGAGAGGCTTTGGCCCTCAATTTAGAGCGAGATGATCAGATCATCCGTCGAAGATTAATGCAGAAAATGGATTATTTAGCGCAGGGGTTTTATGACGAAAAAGCACCACTCACTGAAGTTGATCTGCGTGCATACTACGAGACTAACCGAGAGGATTATAGAAGGGTTGCCACGGCAACTTTTACCCATGTGTTTGTTGCTTCAGGCAAGGGTTTAAGCTGGGAGAAAGGCGAAGCCCGAGCATTAAAGCTGCTGAAAGGTCTAAATGCAGGTCAAGTGCCGTTTGAGAACTCAGGTCTTTACGGAGAGCGGTTTCTTTATAATCGCAACTACGTCAAGCAACTACGTCAATCGTGATGATGAGGAGATTGCTAGTCACTTCAGTTTAAACTTTAAGCAAGAAATATTCTCATTAGTGCTTTCAAATCCGCCAGGACCTTTAAAGTGGCAGGGCCCTCTTAAGTCTAACTACGGTTGGCATTTAGTTTTGGTAACTAAAAAGACCCCTATGTATATTCCTGAGTTCCAAGATGTCAGTGCAGCAGTGCTAGCTGACGCGCAGCGCCAACAACAGAGAGAGATAAAGCAGTTGGCTATTGAGATGCTGATATCTAAATATCAGGTTGTCGATAAGACTGAGCCCAAGTGATGAGAGTTCTTTTCTTTCTGTTAACTCTGATTTGCGTCGGTAATGTGATTGCAGATGAAGCTAGACCCGTTTATGTTGAGGTTAATCAGCAGTCAGAAAGTGAATACTTACTTAAGTGGAAAATACCGCCAGTCATGTCTTTTGGGCAAGAGCCTGGTATTAAGTTGGATCATGAAAGTTGCCGCATAAAGGGTGGGTCCGCAGGAAATCAACCGGCCGGCTTGCTGGGTCGTCGACGCTATGTTTGCGATCAGGCTAATCCAGCCTTTACGATTCATCTAAATTACCTTGATAGCAATCCGGGCCTCACTTCTTTGGTGGTCTATAAATCACTGTCAGGTGAAGTGGCACAGGTTTTTTCGGGACCAGAAGTCACCATTGTAGCGTTGCCGCTGGATGCCTCAGCCGCTGAGGTCGCGCATCAGTATCTGCTTGCGGGTACAGAGCATATCCTTGAGGGCTATGACCACCTGCTTTTTGTACTTTGCTTAATTATCATCGCTGGAGGCCTTAAGCGGTTACTTTGGACGGTGACCGGATTTACACTCGCCCACTCCGTTACGCTAAGCCTTGCCACGCTCAATATTTTTAGAGTGCGCACCGAGTTGGTCGAAATACTTATCGCGTTAAGCATTCTATTATTGGCTGTTGAAATTATCCGTCATCATAATGGGCGCGAACAAAATAGTTTCACTTGGCGTTATCCTGTGAGTGTATCTTCAGGTTTTGGTCTGTTACATGGTTTTGGGTTTGCGGTGGTACTTCAGGAGTTAGGATTACCGCAGTCGATGAAGCTTGAGGCCCTGTTGTTCTTTAATATAGGTGTTGAAATAGGTCAGATCCTATTTATTGTCGGTTTTATTTTGATAGTGTTACTTGCAAGGCAGATTCCTGGCATTAAACAAAAAGAACAGGCAATAATAGATGTGGCGGTCTATGCCATTGGAGCCTGCAGCGCTTATTGGCTTTTTGATCGCAGCGCGCTGTTGTTAGGCTAAGACCCAGGGTCTATTTAAGGTGACCCAAATGTTTCGCTAGGACTTTGAGGGTAGGTTTAAATAATTTTGGAGTGCAGGCCAAGATGTGACCTGTGTCCAAGAAGGATTCACCACCTTGAAAGTCACTGACCATACCGCCTGCTTCTCGAACGATGAGTGCACCAGCTGCGATGTCCCAGGGTTTTAAATGCATTTCCCAAAAAACATCCATTCTGCCAGCAGCAATATAAGCCAAGTCTAGTGATGCGGCACCCATTCGACGTATACCCGATGAGTTATCAGCAAATTCATGCATGCAGGTCAGGTAGTTTTTCATTTCACTAAAAGAAGGGTCGCTAAAGGGAATGCCCGTTGAGTAAAGCGCGCCAGCTTCTCCAAGGCGCCCCGAGACGCGAATTCTACGTCCGTTAAGTTTTGCGCCGCTTCCTCTGCTAGCTGTAAATTCTTCACGTTTAAATGGTTCAAGAATAACGGCGTGCTCAAGACGTCCTTTGACTCTACACGCGATAGAAACACCCACATGAGGAATGCCTCGAACGAAGTTCGTGGTGCCGTCTAACGGATCAATGATCCACTCGACATCACTGTCGGGATTGCCGCTAGTGCCACCTTCCTCGCCAAGGAATCGATGATCTGGATAGGCTTTTTTAATTTGATAGATAATTGTTTCTTCAGAGCGGCGATCGACCTCGGTCACGAAATCATGCCGGCCCTTTTCATCTACTTTAACCAACTCTAGATTGTCGGCGGCTTTAACAATCATCTCGCCAGCCTGACGGGCTGCGCGCAGAGCGATATTGACCATCGGTTGCATAAGAGTATTCCAAGTGATGATATGACGGCGCGCATTGTACCAGAGAACCTTGATTCTGCTACACTCGCGTCCCTATTTTTTAACTGAAGAAAATTAGGAACTAATTTAGGTAAGAGAGGAAGTTGATGTCTACAGCTGAACGGCAAGCAAAAATTAGAATTGTCTTGGTTAACACCTCCCATCCAGGAAATATTGGGGGTGCTGCTCGAGCAATGAAAAACATGGGTTTAGCGGAGTTATATCTGGTTGAGCCGCGAGAATATCCTGCGCCAAGAGCAGTCTGGCGAGCAGCAGGTGCCCGGGATGTCTTGGCTAATGCAAAAATTGTCGGTTCAGTAGATGAAGCGATTAAGGATTGTGGTTTAGTGATTGGAACCAGTGCCCGGGAACGCAGAATCCCTTGGCCTTTAATAAACCCGCGAGAGTGTGGCGATAAAATTTGGCAAGAGGCTAAGTCTCATCAAGTTGCGTTGCTCTTTGGGAGAGAAGATCGTGGGCTCACAAATAGTGAGCTACAAAAGTGCCATTATCACGTGCACATTCCGTCAAACCCAGATTACAGCTCTTTAAATTTAGCGACTGCAGTTCAAGTTTTGTCCTATGAGATCCGCATGGCTAGTCTGGCACGTAAAGATGGTAAATTACCTGAGATGAACGAGTGGGATCAACCTTTAGCGACTGCTGACGAGCTCGAGTTATTCCACGCCCACCTGGCTACTACCATGGCTGATTTGAAATTCTATGATCCAGATAATCCTAAGCAGCTTTTGACGAGGATGCGTCGGTTATTTAATAGAACCCGAATGGATAAGATGGAGGTTTCTATGCTGCGAGGTCTGCTATCTGCGGCACAACGGAAGCGGGGAAAATAGGTAAATCGGAGTCGGCCTAATTACTTGACTATTTTAGTCGGGTATTGGATAATTAGCCTACTTTTATCGGGTTAATCCAGGTTAAAAATATGAGACTAACAACCAGAGGGCGTTATGCGGTAACGGCGATGCTGGATCTGGCGTTACATTCACAGAGCAGGCCCGTCTCTCTCGCCGAGATTTCGGAGCGACAAACAATTTCTTTGTCATATTTAGAGCAGCTTTTCTCAAGACTACGAAAGGCGGGTTTAGTCGATAGTGTTCGTGGCCCTGGTGGTGGTTATCTTTTGGTTGGGCAGGCTGATTTAGTGTGTGTGGCCGATATTATTAAGGCTGTCAACGAGTCGATCGATAGTACTAATTGTGGAGGGAAGGGAGACTGTCAGGGTGGCAGTATCTGCTTAACCCACAATCTGTGGGATGATTTAAGTCGTCAGATTAATGATTTTTTAAGTGGAATTTCGCTAGCAGATTTGGTCGCTAAGCGCGATGTCCAGAATATAGCCCATCGTCAAGTGGATCAGTTATTGACCTTGGAAGATAATAATATGCGGGCAAATGCCTGCTGATTTGGAGTAGTAGATGAATCTACCGATATACTTAGATTATGCGTCAACCACGCCGGTTGATCCAGTGGTTGCCGAGAAAATGATGGAGTTTTTGACCCCCGCCGGGCAGTTTGGTAATCCAGCATCGCGGTCGCACGTGTTCGGTTGGCAGGCAGAGGCCGCGGTGGAAGATGCGCGTCAAGATGTCGCCAATCTTATTGGTGCAGATCCTCGCGAGATTGTTTGGACTTCTGGTGCCACCGAAGCTAACAATCTTGCAATTAAAGGTTGTGCGCACTTCAATCAACGTAAAGGCAAGCACATTATCACCTCAAGAATTGAGCATAAGGCGGTCTTAGATACCTGTCGCCAACTCGAGCGTGAAGGCTTTGAGGTTACCTATCTTGATCCAGATTCTAATGGTTTGATCCAGCCGGAGATGGTAGCTGATGCGATTCGAGAAGACACAACCGTGGTGTCAATAATGCATGTTAATAACGAGCTCGGCACTCTTAATGATATAGCTGCTATCGGTAAAATTTGTCGTGAGCGAAAAGTATTTTTCCATGTTGATGCGGCGCAAAGCGCTGGTAAAACAGGGATCAACGTAGAAGAGATGTACGTTGACATGATGTCTTTTTCAGCCCATAAGATTTATGGTCCTAAGGGTATTGGCGCGCTTTTTGTGCGACGCAAACCTCGCGTTCGGATTGAAGCTCAGATGCATGGTGGTGGTCATGAGCGTGGTATGCGTTCTGGTACCTTACCAACGCATCAAATTGTGGGGATGGGAGAGGCGTTTAAGGTTGGCTTTGCCAATTTAGCGGCAGAGTCCACTCGTATTGAAGCCCTTCGGACTCGATTGTGGCTTGGCGTTTCTGATATGGAAGAAGTCCATTTAAATGGTTCCGAAGATCAGCATGTACCTGGCATTGTGAATATTAGTTTTGCTTTTGTAGAGGGAGAGTCTCTCATTATGGCCTTGAGAGATCTGGCTGTTTCATCTGGCTCAGCCTGCACCTCGGCTAGTTTGGAACCTTCTTATGTTTTACGGGCTCTTGGCTTGAATGACGAGATGGCCCACAGCTCGATTCGGTTTAGTATCGGTCGTTTCACCTCAGAGAAAGACATAGATACGGCTATTGAGAAAGTACGTCATGCAGTGCACAAATTACGCGAATTATCGCCTTTATGGGATATGTTTAAAGCGGGAATAGATTTAAATACTGTACAATGGGCGGCGCACTAAAACGCGATTAGCGTCTTAGTCTTGAAGCGTCAATTTTAAACCGTTAACTAGGAGTCATTATTGTGGCTTACAGTGAAAAAGTTATAGATCATTATGAAAACCCAAGGAATGTGGGTCAATTAGATGAAACATCTAAAAATGTTGGTACAGGGATGGTGGGTGCACCGGCCTGTGGCGATGTTATGCGTCTGCAAATTCGGGTTAATGATGAAGGTATTATCGAAGATGCAAAATTTAAGACTTACGGTTGTGGTTCAGCTATAGCTTCGAGTTCGCTTTTAACTGAGTGGGTTAAAGGTAAGCATATAGATGAAGCTGAGCAAATAAAAAATACGCATATCGCCGAAGAATTGGCGCTTCCCCCAGTTAAGATACATTGTTCAGTGCTTGCTGAAGATGCTATAAAAACTGCAGTGCGCGACGTTAGAGCGAAGCAAGGGAGATAATCGGTAAAATGGCAATCACCATGACCTCTGCTGCTGAGCAGCATGTACTCAAACATTTGGAACATCGCACCATGGGCGTAGGAATTCGCTTAGGTGTTCGTACTACCGGTTGTTCAGGATTGTCTTATGTTCTGGAGTTTGTCGATGCAGCTGCTGAAGAGGATAAAATTTTTGAATTTGATGATTTTAAATTACTGATCGATCCCAAAAGTTTGTTGTATCTCGATGGTACCGAGTTGGACTATGTTAAAGAGGGGTTAAATGAAGGGTTTGAATTTAAAAACCCTAATGTTAAGGACGAATGTGGTTGCGGAGAGAGCTTTCACGTTTAACCCTGTGCGATTTTAGTTAAAAATAGTCAGAGTGATGGCCCATTGAATTTTTCTAGCGATTTCTTTGCAGTGTTCGCAATTTCTCCATCCTGGGATGTTGATATTGATGATTTGGGCGTTCGCTATCGTAAGCTTCAACAAGAATTTCATCCTGATCGGTACGCCACAAAATCAGATGCTGAAAAGCGTTTAGCTGTTCAGGCAGCATCGTTTATCAATCAGGCCTTCGACACTTTAAAGTCTCCGCTAAAACGGGCGCAATATCTTTTGGCGCTAAAAGGCGTTGAAAGTGACCAAGAAACACATATCACCAGTGATACGGTGTTCTTAATGCGGCAAATAGAATTACGAGAGACCCTGTCTGAGATTTCTGCCAAAGAGGACTCTTGGAGCAATATTGAAGCGCTTAGGGCTGACGTTGAAAGCACATATTATGAGCTTCAGGCTGAATTCAAACATCAATATGAATCTGATCTGTTTGATGATGCGTTTAACGCAGTGGCAAAGATGCAGTTTTTTACCAAATTATTGGTTGAAATTGGACAGCTAGAAGCTGAACTAGAGGACGCATAAAGGGTGGCTTTATTACAAATTTCTGAACCTGGACAATCCCCTCAGCCACATCAGCGTAGACAGGCGGTAGGTATTGATCTTGGGACGACAAATTCATTAGTTGCTAGTGTCCGTAGTGGTATGGCTGAAACGTTGCCAGATGAGCAAGGCAGGCATTTATTACCGTCCGTTGTTCATTATGCGTCGCAAGGAGCTACTTGCGTAGGTAACGAAGCAGCAGAGCACAATATAAGTGATCCACTGAATACCATATTGTCGGTAAAGAGATTGCTGGGTCGCGGGTTAGAAGACGTCAAAATGCTTGGCAATCAGCTGCCCTATGATTTTCAAACGGATCAAGGTGGCATGCCTAAAATTGCTACTGCTTGCGGGTTGGTAAGTCCGATTCAGGTATCTGCTGAAATTTTACGTAAATTAGTTAGTCGCGCAGAGGCATCCCTTGACGGTGCTTTAGATGGAGCGGTGATTACTGTGCCTGCTTATTTTGATGAAGCTCAACGCCAGGCCACCAAAGACGCAGCGACACTTGCAGGTGTCAAGGTGTTACGACTGCTTAATGAGCCTACGGCGGCGGCGATTGCCTATGGCTTAGATAATGAAAAAGAAGGTGTCATTGCGGTCTATGACCTGGGCGGCGGCACATTTGATGTTAGTATTTTACGCCTTTCCCGAGGCGTCTTTGAGGTGCTAGCGACTGGTGGTGATTCGGCCCTTGGTGGCGACGATTTTGACCATGCCATAGCTGAGTGGTTGCGGCAGCAGGTGGGTATGAGCGAGTCTCTAAATCCAACTGAACAGCGCATTCTTCTAGAGACAGCCAAGGCAGCGAAAGAAGAGCTCACCGATTCTGAGTCTGTAGATATTGAGATCTTGGATTGGAGTGGTGTGCTGAGTCGTGATGTGATGGATACTTTAATTGAGGATTTGCTTAATAAAACGATCCGAGCTTGCCGGCGCTCATTGCGCGATGCCGAAATAGCGGTAGACAAGATAGACACCGTAGTGCTGGTTGGCGGGTCGACAAGAACCAGGAGAGTCAGAGATAAGGTGACCGAATTTTTCGGTGTAGAACCCTTAACTAATCTTGATCCTGATAGGGTGGTTGCCTTAGGCGCGGCTTTGCAAGCTGAGGTGTTGATTGGCAATAAGTCAGGGGATGAAATGTTGCTGCTTGATGTGATTCCACTATCCCTAGGTATTGAAACAATGGGTGGTCTGATCGAAAAAATCATCCACCGTAATACGACTATTCCAGTTGCCAAGGCCCAAGAATTCACTACCTTCAAAGATGGACAGACAGCCATGGCAGTGCACATTTTGCAGGGCGAACGAGAACTGGTCGATGATTGTAGATCGCTTGCTCGATTTGAACTGCGAGGCATCCCTCCCATGGTTGCTGGGGCGGCAAAAATTCGTGTTACTTATCAGGTTGATGCCGATGGCTTGCTTAGCGTAACCGCTCGAGAATTAACTAGTAATGTAGAATCCAGAATCGAGGTTAAACCATCTTACGGTTTAGATGAAGATGAGATCACTCAGATGCTTCAAGATTCGTTTAGCCATGCACGGGATGATATGCAAGCACGAGCGCTTCGTGAGCAGCAGGTTGACGCGGATAGAATGATCCAAGATCTTCTTGCAGCACTAAAAGAAGATGGAGATAAACTACTTGATACAGAAGAAATTCAGTGCCTTCAGGTGGCCGTCAAAGAACTCCAGAAGATACGGGCGGAAACGACAGAACATCGGGTTTTGGCGCGTCAAGTAGAGACGGTGGGTAAAACAAGCGAAACGTTTGCAGCCCGTCGTATGGACGCTTCAATTAAGAGTGCATTAGCAGGCCATAGCCTGGACGAAATTGAACAAGGTTAAAATAATACCCATCCTTAAAGGACTTTATTGATCATGGCTCGAATAGTATTTTTACCGCATAAAGAGATATGCCCGGATGGTGCTGTTATTGAGGCTCAAAAGGGAGAATCTGTTTGCGAAGCCGCACTGCGCAATGGTCTTGATATAGAGCATGCCTGTGAGATGTCCTGTGCCTGTACGACCTGTCATATCCATGTTCGGGAGGGTTATGATTTGCTCGCCGAAGCCGATGAGCTCGAGGAAGACTATCTCGATAAGGCTTGGGGAGTCGATCCAGACTCACGGTTGAGTTGCCAGGTGATAGTGGAGGAGCAGGACTTGGTGGTTGAAATCCCTATGTACACCATCAATATGGTTTCGGAAAGGCATTAAATGGAGATAGCAATGCAACAGTGCGCTACTTTCCAGGCTAAATTGCATCATAAATTACTGTTGTGCATGTTGTTTGTACTTTCTACTTCATGTGTCGTTTCTATAGACACAGTTGTTCTCTCGTTGGACGATCCGTTAATTCTAGAGCAAGTCTCTCCGATCAGACACACCGTGATGTCTGATGATCATCCAATGGCGGTATGGGAGAAATCCCATGATACCGCAAAGGGGATTATTCTATTTATACATGGTAGGACCTGGAGTGGTCTACCTGACTTTGATCTCCAGGTGGAAGGCGAAGAGCTATCGCTGATGGATGGAATGCTCGAACAGGGCTATGGTTCCTATGCTATTGATCTACGTGGTTATGGTGAGACGCCAAGAGATTCCAGCCAATGGCTTTCGCCCACCAAGGCGGCTAGCGATGTGGTTAACGTTGTCGACTGGATCTCAAAGCGTCATGATAATGCCCCCGTTCATGTGTTTGGATGGTCCTATGGTTCAGTTATTTCGTTACTCGCAACCCAGAGTAACTCTAATAATATGGCTAGCTTGACACTCTTTGGTTTTTGGTTGGACTTAGATGCAATCGCAGAAAAAGATTCTGATACTAAGTCTTTAGAGTGGCGTATTAATACTGCAGAAGCCGCCGCAAGCGACTTTATAGTCCCAGGTAGCATCAGTCAGCGGGCCATTGATGGCTATGTAAAGGCTGCTTTAACTGCCGATCCAGTACGCGTTGATTGGCGCAATGAACACGAGTTTTTAGACATTGATCCTAGCCGTATTGATGTTCCTGTATTACTAATGCAGGGCGAATTTGATCCTATTGCTCCCACCGAGTTCCAAGCTAAGTTATTTACTCGGCTAAAGTCAGCAGACAAGAGTTGGGTAGTTGTTTCCGGTGGCGATCATGCAGCCTTTATGGAAACGCCAAGGCCGCACTTTATTAGCGCATTTAGCGGATTTATCGATCGATTCAATCCTTAATAAAAAGTAAAGATGTGCCCTGAACGGCACCGAAAATGAGGTAGAGATTATGCTTAAGTGGACTGATGTTAATGATATCGCCATAGAATTAATGGAAAGTCATCCAGATGTAGATCCGCAATATGTTAATTTTGTGGATTTGCGAGATTGGGTGATGGCGCTGGAAACCTTCTCTGATGATCCTGAGCGCTGTGGTGAGAAAATTCTTGAAGCTATTCAAATGACGTGGATAGAAGAATTGGATTAATGGTTTATGAAGAGTTCTAGCTTCAAGCTAAACGGCTCAAAGGACAAACTCTCTACCGTGGTTTGTAACTACTTAATAAACCTGTTGTGACTGCTCCCATTGATAGGTAAAATTCGCGCACTTTTTATACCCCATTTTTAAATGACTAAAATTTACTGACTTTGGAGAAGTTTCATGGCGACCGAACGCACACTATCTATTATTAAGCCTGACGCAGTGGCAAAAAATGTTGTTGGCCAAATCTTGGGCCGATTTGAAACCGCAGGACTTAGTATTGTTGCCTGTAAGATGATGCACTTAAGCCAAGAGCAAGCTGAGGGCTTTTATGCTGAGCACAGCGAGCGTGGGTTTTTTAATGATTTGGTTGGATTTATGACGTCTGGTCCAGTCTCTGTGCAGGTGCTTGAAGGTGATAATGCTATTATGACCAATCGCGATCTAATGGGAGCAACTAACCCCAAAGAGGCTGCAGCTGGTACTATTCGTGCAGACTTTGCGGAATCTATCGATGCCAATGCGGCGCATGGTTCTGATTCGGTTACTTCTGCGGCGCGAGAAATCGCCTACTTTTTTGAAGATAGCGAGATTTGTCCTCGTTAGACAATGAGATATTAGGACTTTTATGTCCCCAAAATCAGCAGTAAATATAACAGACGATCAACCCCAACAAGTTAAAACTAACCTGCTGGGGTTTTCTGCGTCTCGTCTTGGCGACTTCATGGAAGGAATAGGTGAGAAGCGTTTTCGAGCGACTCAGGTTATTAAGTGGATTCATCAGATGGGTGAGTGTGATCTTCATGAGATGAGCAACCTATCTAAGGATCTGCGCGCCAAGCTTGCAGAAGTGGCGGAAGTAAAATTACCTGAGGTAGTGAGCTGTCAGGATTCTGTAGATGGAACGCGCAAATGGCTGATTCGAGTCGATGGCGGAAGTTGCATTGAAATGGTTTACATTCCTGAACGAGATCGAGGCACTCTATGCGTATCATCTCAGATCGGTTGCGCTCTTGATTGCAGTTTTTGTGCCACGGGTAAGCAGGGTTTTAATAGAGATCTAACAGCCGCAGAAATTATTGGTCAGCTATGGATTGCTGCAAATTCCTTTGAGCAGTTCGCGCCCAAGGCTAAGCGCCGTGTTACCAATGTGGTGATGATGGGGATGGGCGAACCCTTAATGAATTTTGACAATGTTGTTGACGCTATGAGCATTATGCTCGAAGACAACGCTTATGGCCTTTCAAAGCGTCGTGTGACACTTAGCACTGCCGGTGTTGTTCCTCAGTTAGACAAGTTAGGTGATGTGAGCGACGTATCCTTGGCTATTTCGTTGCATGCTCCAAACGATGAGTTGCGTAACCAGCTAGTGCCCATTAACCGCAAGTACCCATTAGCCCAGTTTATTGAAAGTGCCAAAAATTACATCGAAAAAATGCCTGATAATCGTCGAAAAGTAACCGTTGAATATACGCTGATGGATCAAATAAATGATCGATCAGTGCATGCCCGTGAATTAGCCGTGTTATTGAAAGATTTGCCCTGCAAGGTCAATCTAATTCCGTTCAATGCTTTTCCAGGATCAGACTATAAGCGCGTCACTAATACTGCGCTAGATCGGTTTAGAGATATTCTGATGGCGGAGGGTTACACTGTAACTGTGAGGACTACTCGGGGTGATGATATTGCAGCCGCCTGTGGTCAGCTTGCAGGTGAAGTTAATGACCGGACTAAGCGTCAGGCGCGGTACAAAAAGCGCTTAAGTGAGGTTCAAACGCTAAATATTACTGATTAGCGTTGAGGAGCAGATGTGCTTCTCTTGGTTGCTTTAGCAAGATAAAGGATGATATTTCAAAGGGAATTATAAAGTATGAAACGTGTATCAAGAATGGGCTCTATAGCCACTTTTTTATTAGCGGCTCTGTTTTTATTGGGATGCGTTTCTTCGACTAGTATGACCAAGGTGACAGTTAACAAAAGTGATGCTTATGAGCAGCACCTTAACTTAGCGATGCAGTATATCGGTATGAATAACCGAGATTTAGCTCGGGTTCATTTAGGTAAAGCCGAGAAGTATTTAAGCAACACAGATAAAGTAGCTCAGTCACAGTTGCATAATGGGTATGCTCTGCTCTACCAGATTGAGTTAGAGTTGGATCTGTCTGAAGAATATTATCGCAAAGCGTTAGGTAGCGATGAAGAAAATACGACTGCTAGGTATAATTTCGCATCGTTTTTGTTCAATCAGGATCGCTTCAACGACGCGCTAGATCAGATGTTGATTGTCACAGAAGATCTTAATTATCAGCGTCGCCCTCAGGCATTTTACATTGTTGGGTTATTGGAGAATAAGCGTGAAAATCCAGACAACGCGCTGCTATTCTTTATTCGGGCGTCTGAGCTGGCCCCATTATTTCGTCTACCCTATATTGAGGCTGCTAAAATATATATGGGGCAGAAAAATCATGTGTTAACGAGGCAAAAGCTTCAGGAGCATATTGGGTTGGCTGGAGTAACAGCGGAAAATCTTTGGTTGTCGATTCAACTGGAGGCTGATCTTAATCAGTATGCGTTGGCTAGAATACAGGGAGAAAAGCTCAAAAAACTGTATCCCGATTCGAAAGAAGCTGCGGAGTATGAGACGTCGTTGCAATACTAGTTTAAAATGTTGGCTCCATTGCGGAGCGAAAAGCGAGTAAAATTTGAGTTTTAGTGAAACATCTATCGTGCGGCGCAAGTCGCGACAGATTATGGTCGGTAACGTACCTATCGGCGGTGATGCGCCTATTTCTGTCCAGAGTATGACTAACACTTTAACTTCAGATGTAGAGGCTACGGTAGCCCAAATAGAACGTATTCAAAAAGCTGGCGCGGATATAGTGCGAGTTTCTGTTCCTACGATAGAAGAAGCTGATGCCTTTGGTGAGATAAGAAAGCGAGTAAGCGTTCCTCTAGTGGCCGATATTCATTTTGACCATAAAATTGCACTTCGTGTTGCCGACTTAGGTGTTGATTGTCTGCGCATTAACCCCGGTAATATAAGCAGGGAAGATCGCTTGAGGGAGGTTATTGCCAAGGCAAAAGACCTCAATATACCAATCCGAATTGGCGTTAACGCAGGATCTTTGGGTAAAGACTTGCTCCGCAAGTACGCTGAACCAACGGCAGAGGCCATGGTCGAGTCAGCTATGCGTAATGTCGAGCTTTTAGATAAGTACGATTTCCAGAATTTCAAAGTAAGCGTCAAGGCATCTGATATCTTTATGGCTCAAGCGGCTTATCGTGATCTTGCTACACGTATTGAGCAACCTCTTCACCTGGGCATCACTGAGGCTGGGGGGCTGCGTGCTGGCACGGTTAAGTCAGCCATCGGACTTGGAGCGTTGTTGTTGGACGGAATAGGCGACACTGTAAGAATATCGCTGGCCGCTGAACCCGAAGAGGAGGTCAAAGTTGCTTGGTCGATGTTGCGAAGTTTAAGACTCCGATCCAAAGGCATTAATTTTATTGCTTGCCCCAGTTGTTCCCGTCAGAATTTTGACGTTATCAGCACGGTCAATGAGTTGGAAAATAGATTAGAAGATATTGATGTGCCGATGGACGTATCAATTATTGGCTGTATTGTGAACGGTCCGGGCGAGGCCAAGGCGTCTGACTTTGGTTTAACGGGCGGCTCGCCAGCTAATTTAGTGTATCTTGACGGTGTGCCTGACCACAAAATCAGCCAAGACAATTTGGTTGATCAGTTAGAAGCAGAAATTCGGGCTAAAGCTGCAGCTAAAGAGGCTCAGTTGGCTTTGGCTGCTGAGCAAATAATCGCCAGAGGTTAAAAGGAGACTCGTCATGAAAATACAATCTTTGCGCGGCATGCACGACCTTCTCCCAGGCAACTCCAAAATTTGGCAGTATCTTGAAAAGACAGTCGCCGATGTTTTGTCCCGTTATAGCTATCAAGAAATTCGTTTTCCCATCCTCGAACAAACAGAATTATTTAAGCGTTCTGTAGGCGAAGCCACAGATATCGTCGAAAAAGAGATGTATAGCTTTGAAGACCGTAATGGCGACCAGCTCAGCTTGCGCCCTGAAGGCACTGCAGGGTGCGTTCGAGCCTGTACGGAGCATGGTCTTTTGCACAATCAAACGCAGCGATTATGGTATTCCGGACCGATGTTCCGTCATGAACGACCACAAAAAGGACGACAACGGCAGTTTCATCAAATTGGCGTAGAGGCTTTCGGGTTAAATGGGCCAGATATTGATGCTGAGTTGCTACTATTGACGGCTAATTTATGGAAAACGTTAAAGATTGATAGTGTAGTCAAACTGCAGATTAATTCGTTAGGCACATCAACTGACAGAGCACATTATCGTGACAAATTAGTAAGTTATTTAATGATCCATCGTGATGATTTAGATGAAGATAGTCAACGGCGTCTGGATACCAACCCTATGCGCATACTGGATAGTAAGAATCCAGAGGTGCAGAAAATTGTCGATGGTGCGCCTCAACTTAATGACTTTATTGATGATGATTCAAGGCAACACTTTGAACAACTTTGCGGCATCTTAGACGCTGCTAAAGTTAGCTATGAAATTAACCCGCGGTTGGTTCGAGGGTTGGATTATTATTCAAAAACCGTGTTCGAGTGGGTTACCGATAGCCTTGGAGCCCAAGGTACGATCTGTGCGGGAGGGCGCTATGACGGGTTGGTTGAACAACTTGGCGGGAAGCCTTGCCCTGGGGTCGGTTTTGCCATGGGTATCGAACGATTAGTACTGTTACTTGACGAATTAAAGGTTGTCCCTGATAGTGTCGCCCAAACCGTTGATATTTACTTGCTGGCGGTTGGAGATGTAAGTAATGCTGCAGCCGTACTGGCTGATAATTTACGAAATGATTGCCCTAGTCTACGTATTGAGAGTCATTGTGGTGGTGGCAGCTTTAAGTCGCAAATTAAGAAAGCGGATAAAAGTGGCGCCGCTGTGGCGCTTATTTTAGGTGAGCAAGAGGTTAGCTCATCTACTGTTGGGGTCAAGTACCTTCGGCAAGAACATATACAAGAAACGGTTGTCCAAGATAGCTTGGCAACTTTACTTAATGATTTTTTTACCAATTGAGGCAAACGCGTGGCAGATCACCTTACTGAAGAAGAACAAATTGAAGCACTAAAAGCATGGTGGGCAGAAAATGGCGTTAAGACTCTTGTGTCAATTGTGTTGATTGTGGGTGGGTATTTCTCATACCAATCTTGGGATCAAAACAAACAGCTTCAAGCAGAAATAGCCTCGGGCATTTGGCAAAACAGTATGGATATTGTTGCTAATCAAGCGCCAGGCGAAAATTTGGATCCCTCGCAACAAAAAGCTATTAATGACGATGCAGACCAATTAAAAAATAATCATGCTGGAACGGGCTATGCTCATTTTGCCGCAATGCTCAAGGCAAAAGTAGCTGTGGAAGGTAATGATTTAGATGCTGCTGCTGCTGAATTGCAATGGTCACTGGATAATAACCCTGAACCCGCCACAGAAATGATTGTTCGGCTTAGATTAGCTCGCGTGGAGGCCGCTCGAGGTAACGTTGACCTCGCATTAGAAATGGTCCAGGGAATAGATTCCGCTACCCATAAGTCGGCTTATGAAGAAGCTAAAGGGGACTTTTACCTGCAGTTAGATAACGCAGAGGCGGCTTATACTGCTTATGACGCGGCAATTGCATCTAATGAGTCCAATGATCCCATTACTCGTAATATATTGGAGCTTAAAATAGGGCAGGTGCCCCCTGCAGTGGTGCCTGAGACCGAGATCGGAGATAGCCAATGAAAAAGCTGAGTCTTTTGCTTTGCGTATTACTCGTTTCGGGCTGTAGCTGGTTCGGCGGTGACGACGATGACGCTGCAATTGAACCCGCAGAGCTGGTTGATTTTCAAGAGGAAGTATCCGTCGTTCGTCAATGGTCGGTTAACGTGGGATCTGGTGCTAAAAATTACTTGATTAGCTTGCGGCCAACGGCTAACGGCGACACGGTTTTTGCCGCAGACTATGAAGGTCAAATTACCGCACTAGATGTTGGTACTGGTAATGTGCGCTGGCAGGCTCAGTTGGATGTTCCGGTCACTGGTGGAGTCGGTTACGGAGCTGGATTGGTCATGGTAGGAACCGTCGAAGGTGAGGTCTTCACCTTAGATGCGAAAGATGGTGCTGTCTTGTGGACTAGCCAGGTCAGTTCAGAGGTACTATCAAGCCCTAAATCGAATGGTGAAATTGTTGTAGTCCATAGTATCGATAATAAAATAGCTGCCCTGGATGCCAAGACGGGTGAAGAAATCTGGCAGCACGATGGCGATGCCCCTATTTTGAGTGTGCGTGGGACGAGCGAATCTATAGTGACTAATAATATGGTTTTGTCTGGGTTTGATTCAGGTAAATTAATTGCTTTCAGTCCCGACAATGGGTCGGTTATTTGGGAGACACGATTGGCTTTGCCAACAGGTCGAACAGAGCTCGAACGCATGGTCGATATCGACGGTGAGCCTCTTTTGGTTGGAGATGTTATTTACTCTGTGACCTATCAAGGTCGTGTCGGAGCAGTAAGCCGTGGCACGGGAAGAAGCCTCTGGTCTCAGGACAGCTCCTCTCATCATGCCCCTGCCTACGGTGATGGTCAGATTTATGTGACTGGAGCCGAGGATTCGGTACAGGCTTTTCAAGCAGGTAACGGGCAGTCGGTTTGGTCCAATGATCAGTTGTTTTTACGTCGTTTAACTGGGCCTGTTAAATTGTCTGGCACCATTGCTACGGCAGACGCTGAGGGCTATTTGCATCTACTAGACCCATCGGACGGACGATTCGTTGGTCGAGAAAAAATAGATGGCAGCGGTGTTAGTACACCTATGTTGAGTGTGGGTGAATCTCTTATTATTCAATCTAACAATGGCAAGATTAGCGCTTATAAAATTCAGTAGCGAAAACTATCCTTAATTAACGTAGAATGCCGCAGTTGAAACCTGCGGCATTTTTTATTCCATGATTCCTGTTATAGCCCTAGTGGGCCGGCCTAATGTAGGCAAATCTACTCTATTCAATCGACTCACCCG